>Ga0206909_1004_pt1 | contig 85346 bp, 82 predicted proteins | sample Alteio_BWOrgHeat_76_FD_152943 | JGI IMG/M metagenome (GOLD analysis project Ga0206909, IMG submission 152943) | Enriched cells from forest soil in Barre Woods Harvard Forest LTER site, Petersham, Massachusetts, United States -... | ecosystem: Environmental > Terrestrial > Soil > Temperate forest >...
GATAAATTGGCTTGGAGACTGTTCAGGGTCTCTCGTTTTTGCCCTACATTCTGAACAACTTCTTTATCATAATTATATAGGTATACGCTATCCCTACCTCCCACAATTATACTCCACACACAATCCCCACCACCCCCCCGTGCAATACTCCACGTGCTACCCACTCCTTTACCGCCATTGTATTCTTTTTCAAACCACCATTTGACGTGCCCTTTGTCATACTGACGCATAACCTTGATATTTTTCAGGTCTTTCTTTACCCACGCCGCTTCTTTGCCTTCTTCACACCATGCGTATATCAGCCACGCCGGACATTTTCTTTGTTCGCCGCCGACTTCTTTTTGCCAGTATTCCTTGCATTTATTAACGCTCCATTTATCGTAATTTTTGATATACTCCTGCGTTTTTTTCACCAACAAAATGGAAAAAAATCAAGACTATCCTCGCTTTTCGGCACAACCGGCACAATGAGGCTTGCTCATTTTTTCAAACTGGGAAATGGTTTTTTGACGCAGCTGCGGATTTGACATCGATGACCATTGCTGCTTAAACGCCGGATTTCCTTCTTTATGCTGCAGGGTTTGTAAATGCGCGTCAAACTTTACGTTAAATGTTTTGTTGTAAATGACTTTGACGCTGCTGATCTCATGGCCAGGAACCGGGCAATGGTTATAAAATTGCAGTGCTTTTCGCTTGTCTTTTTCGGTCGCTTCCAGCAATTGATAGGGTTTGCCCGTGTATGAAATGGTTTGCAGCTGAATGGTTGAAGCTGGTTTTTTCTCGTACATCTCTTTTGTCTCCCTGAAATTTTATCAAAAAATGGGGGCGCCAAAGCTCTTGAACAGAAGGCAGTTAATATTTTGAGATTAAAAAGACGAGTATTGGTATGAATAATTTATCGAATTCTTCGACACATATTCGACACGTTGATTTTTGTGTTTTGGGTATCGCTCTGAAACACTTGATTTATCTTGTGCTGTCGGAGAGAATCGAACTCACGACCTACTGATTACAAATCATCCCGCCTGCTCTGACAAATATGTATTTCGAGGCTATTTTGTGCGAAAATTATCCCTTATCAGGGCGTTCAATTCAAACAGGCACATCATGAATTCACATTTGCCCACACCCCAGGGTGCGGCATTAAGCATCGAACTCAGTCAATTGGCGGAGAGCAGGCGCGCGCCTGTGATTATTATCACACGCGATTCGCTCTCCAGTTATCGATTAACGCAGGAAATCAATTTTTTTAAACCCGCCCATGTTCCTCTGTTACAATTCCCTGACTGGGAAACCTTGCCATACGATCATTTTTCGCCGCATCAGGAGATTATTTCTGAAAGACTTCGTGCATTATCTTTATTACCCCATCTATCTCAGGGCATTTTAATCACGACGATTCCTACGCTGATGCAGCGAGTTTCGCCGCGTGAATTTATCTCAGCGCATGCTTTTTATTTAAAAACGGGGGATATCGTTTATCTCACCCAGTTAAAATTACGTTTTGCTCATGCAGGTTATCAAGCTGTTGCAGAAGTCATCGCACCTGGCGAATTTGCTGTGCGAGGATCTTTGTTTGATATTTTTCCGATGGGCAGTGAGATGCCATATAGAATTGATTTATTTGATAATGAAATAGAATCTATTCGTTTATTTGATCCTGAAACACAACGCACACAGGATAAAATTGAAAAAATAGATTTATTGCCTGCCAAAGAATTTCCTTTTCATCCTGAAGCCGCTCAATTATTCAGACAACAATGGCGGGACAATTTTGAAGGCAACCCCATTCAATGCCCACTCTACGAAACCATCAGCCAGGGAAGTTTAGCGCCGGGTATTGAGTATTATTTTCCTCTGTTTTTTCATCAAACAGCATCATTATTTGATTATTTCCCAAAAGACAGTATTTTGATTCGCCTGGATGATCTCCATACAGCTTCTGAAAAATACTGGGTTGAAATTAAAGAGCGCCATGAACAATTGCGTCATGATCGTTTGCGGCCAATCTTATCTCCGGAGAAATTATTCTTAAATACCACAGAAATTTTTACTGTGTTTAAATCATTTGAAACTAAAAATATTTCTATCACACCATTTCAGGCACCTGATTTAATCATTGATCATAAATCCCCCGAACCTCTATTGAAGATAAAAAATTTTTTAGCCGCTCAGAAATCACAAATTTTATTCTGTGCAGAAAGCGCCGGGCGCAGAGAGGCTTTACTCACATTATTTCATCAGGCTGATATCTATCCTGTTGTTGTTAAAAACTGGGAAGATTATCTAAACACCTCAACTCCTGATGCTATTTCTCCATTTATGACCATTACGCCTATAGAACAAGGGGCGGATATCATCATCAATAATAAAAACATCATTATTATTCCAGAGAATATTTTACTGGGTGAACAGGTTTTACAAACCCGCCGTCGAAAAACAAAAACAACAGACCTGGATGCTGTCATCAAAAATCTGGCTGAACTGAGCATCGGCTCGCCGGTTGTACATATTGATCATGGCGTGGGCAGATATCTGGGATTGCAAATATTAAACTTAAACGAAGAGCCTGGAGAATTTCTCACACTCGAATATGCAAATCAGGACAAATTATATGTCCCCGTATCTGCATTACATCTTATATCGCGCTATAGCGGCGTAGATCCTGATCATGCGCCTTTGCATAGATTAGGCACAGATCAATGGGAAAAAGCCAAACGAAAAGCAGCGGAAAAAATTCATGATGTGGCTGCAGAGTTATTGGAGATTCATGCAAAACGCGAATTGCGGCAAGGATTTTCTTATCCCATCGACACACAATATCAAATCTTTGCAAGCAAATTTCCATTTGAAGAAACACCTGATCAACAACAGGCTATAGTAGATGTTATCAATGACATGAAATCATCCAAAAGCATGGATCGTTTAATTTGCGGCGATGTGGGGTTTGGAAAAACAGAAGTTGCTATGCGCGCCGCTTTTATTGCGATCCAATGCGGCTATCAAGTGACTGTCCTGGTTCCTACAACTTTATTAGCACAACAACACGAAGAAAATTTTCGCGATCGCTTTGCCGACTGGCCCATCAGGATAGATTCACTTTCGCGGTTTAAAACAACTGAAGAACAAAAGAAAATTCTCATCGAACTTGAAATTGGCAAAATAGACATTATTATTGGCACGCATAAATTATTACAACCTGATATTAAATTTAAAACTTTGGGGCTTGTGATTATAGACGAAGAGCATCGCTTTGGCGTGCGGCAAAAAGAGCGTTTTAAAGCACTTCGCGCAGAAGTGGATATTCTGACCCTCACTGCTACACCCATACCCCGCACGCTGAATATGGCCATGTCAAACATGCGGGATTTATCTATTATCAGCACACCGCCACTGCGGCGATTGTCTATTAAAACTTTTGTTCACAGTTATCAGACAAATCTCATACGAGAAGCGATATTGCGCGAAATCATGCGCGGCGGTCAGGTGTATTTTTTACACAACAACGTTGAAACCATTCAGTCTGCCCGAGAAAAACTACAAGAACTGATTCCTGAAGCGCGCATTGCCATTGGTCACGGCCAAATGCGCGAACGCGAATTGGAGCAAGTCATGCGCGCTTTTTATCATCAACACTATAATGTCCTGATTTGTACGACGATCATAGAAACGGGCATCGATATTCCCTCTGCCAATACCATTATTATTGAACGCGCCGATAAATTTGGACTGGCACAGCTTCATCAATTGCGCGGGCGTGTTGGACGTTCTCATTATCAAGCTTATGCTTATTTACTGACGCCAGAAAGCAATACTATAACATCTAACGCAAAAAAACGTCTGGATGCCATCAGCCAATTAGAAGATTTAGGTGCGGGATTTTTATTGGCAACGCATGACCTGGAAATTCGCGGCGCGGGCGAATTATTAGGCGAAGATCAAAGCGGCAATATACAAGAGATAGGATTTAGCTTATATATGGATTTATTAGACCGCGCCGTCAAATCTTTAAAGAAAGGCGAAAAACTGGATTTATTCAAGCCTGAACCCTCTATCGAAATTGACTTGCAAATTCCTGCATTGATTCCTGAAAATTATGTACCAGACGTGCATACACGACTTGTATTATATAAACGTATTGCCAATGCGAAAAATCAAAATGATTTAGATGAACTGAGAGTTGAATTTATTGACAGATTTGGCTTGCTGCCTGGTGCGGTTAAACATTTATTTTTGTTAACCACACTTAAATTAAAATCCGAATCTATAGGCATTATTAAAATTCATGCCAATAAAAAATCAACACGCATTGAATTCAACACTAACCCTAATATAGATTCTTTAAAATTAATTCAATTAATCCAACAGGAATCTCAGTATTATAAACTCGACGGTCAAAATAAAATTCGCATTACCCGAGAGCAAATTTCGCCCGTAGACAAATTCCAACATATTGAGCTATTATTAGAGAAAGTTAAGTTATAGTTTTTCAGATAAATAAATTTCTCATAGGGCGGGCACTGATGAATCCTCACAAAAAAATAGTAAAATGATATAAAAAGAAGAAGGTCATGCAAAATTCATGATGTTTTTGAACATTGTCATCCCTGCTGCGCAAGGAGCAAAAGAATCTTGAGATTTCCAGCAGAGATCAAGCGCAACATTGTATTTGTATGTAACACGGCGGGGATGACAACTGCAGGAAATTCGAATGAATTTATTAATTTCGTGATGAGAAATATTATGGAACGTTACTTACCGCAGCTGGATATCGTTAAAAGAAAGTTGCTCAAAGCGCTTTCACATCTTGAATACAGTTATCAAAAAATTCTAAAATTACCTGAAGATGTTGAAAAACTGGATGAAGAATCTTTAGAAACCTGGGAAAGTTTTTCAGCCCGATTCGGACGTGTGGCGGATATTTTTTTATCGAAATATCTTAGATTGACTATTTTATTGGATGATCCTGGATTTACAGGAACATTAAGAGACTTTGTTAACCAGGCTGAAAAATTGAAGATGATTGAAGATGCGAATATCTGGATGGCTATCCGAGAATTGAGAAATATTTCTTCTCATGATTATTCTGAAAGTGATTTAAGTGCCTTTTTCAGACAACTCAAAAAAGAATGCCCAAAATTATTAACTATTACAGCTTTATTAAAATAAATCATGCGATTATCCCAAGATCAAATCAATGGCATTGTAAAAGCGATTGATCATTTTGTTCACCTGTCCCGTACCCAACTTTATCTTTTTGGCAGCCGCACAAAAGATCATTTAAAAGGCGGTGATATTGATCTTTTATTGCTGACTGAGCTTGAAAGCCTGATTTTAGAAAAACATCACATTCTTGCTGGCATTAAAAAAGAAATTGGAGATCAAAAAATAGACCTGAAAATAATAACATTTAATAACGCCAAAAATGATATATTTGTTACAATGATAATGCCGGATACCCTGCTTTTGCATCAATGGACTTTATAGCTTGGGAAATATAAAACATGGGAAATAAACTGATAGATCCTCAAAAAACAAACAAACATGCAGGACCCTATTCAGATTCAGGACATCTTGGCGATCTTCCGGCTTTATATGCCGGCGCCAATGGGCAGGCAGGCCATCCTGAACTGGCGCCCCGCCTCAAAGTCAGCGATATCATAAACCATTCTTTGATCATTCATGCTGGCGGCGATAATTATTCAGATCAACCTCCCATGGGCGGCGGCGGCAGCCGGATAGCCTGCGGTGTCATTGAAAGGAAAAATAGGTGATTGCAGCGAGTAAAGCAGCTGTATATGATAAAAGACGTAAAGAGCCTGTATGGAAATTACTGGCTTCAGATAATGCTCCTGTTATTCTCAGCATATTACAAACGCAGCTATTCGAACATGAGCGCATTTTACCTCACTCTATTTTCCATGAGCGTGCGACCCGTGAATTGGACGAATTGTGCCAGCGAGGCTGGAACCTTCCCCAAACGGCACAAGCGTATATCGCAGAATGGCTTGCTGCAGGTTATCTTGAACGCACCTTTCCCAATGATGCCTCTGAAGAAGTCTATGAACTCAGTACAGCCGCAATGCAAGCTATTCATTTCATTGAAAGTCTGGAGAAAAAACAGAGCCGGGCAACTGAAAGCCGGCTGTCTTTGGTGATTGCACAGCTCGTACAACTGGCAAAACAGACTGACAAAAATCCAGAAGCACGCATTCACCAGTTAGAAAAAGATAGAAACAAAATTGAAGCAGAAATACAGCAAATTCATAAAGGCAATATTAAAATCCTGTCGTCTGAACGCGCTTTGGAACATCTTCATGAAATCATCGTATTGTCGCAGGAATTAATCAATGATTTTCGTTATGTGAGAAATAACTTTCAACAACTGAACCGATTGTTCCGTGAACAAATCATAGAAAATGAGGGTAGCCGCGGAGAAGTGTTAAAAAAACTCTTCTCCGGTGTGGATATGATCGCGAATAGTGAAGCAGGCCGTAGTTTTAAAGCGTTTTGGCGTTTATTGATTGATCCCGAACAATCTCTACTGTTAGAGGAAGCGACAGAACAGATTCTCACCCGTCCATTTGCCAAAGACCTGCAACGTCAGGACAGGCGTTTTTTACTGGGATTAACACGCGCTTTACTGGATCAGGGCGGACAAGTCCATGAAGTATTACAATTTTTTGCCAAAAGTCTCAAACATTTTGTTCAAAGCAGAGTTTATCGTGAACAGCAACGTTTGATCCGACTATTGCGTGAAGCACAGCGTCAATCACTCAGCTTGAAAGATCATGTTCATCCAACAGATATTATCGTAGACAAATTTTATCTCAGCAGCAGCCGGCCGCACTCTGTCTCACAGATGGTATTGTTTGATCCCAGTCTTGCCTTTACAACAAACCGGATGCAAAGGGTCAATACATTCGATATTTCGCTGGAGCGCATCAGTGAGTGGGTCATGCAATCTGAAATTAATTTTCCACTGATTAAAAATCATATTTATCATTTATTGAAAATCCATAAACAAATATCCATTGCCGATATTTTGAAAATTTTTCCGGCCGAACAAGGACTGGGCAGTATTGTCGGTTATGTCGCGCTGGGCTCCCGTTATGGTACAATTTCATCTCAACAAATCGAAAACATCCATTGGAACGGGTTGGATGGCGTATTAAGATTTGCCTCTGTCCCATGTATTTATTTTACAGAAGAAACGCGTGATGAATTTGCCCCCTGATAGTTCACAAGAACCCGCACTATTTGAAGGAGATTGTGGAAAGTTTCCTTTGGAAACCCGTCGTGTATTGGTACAACTCCTTGCGGGTCCCTTATTAGATGCAAAACAACATGTCCGATTATGGCCGACGCTGCTGATACATGAACAAGTCATACGTTCTCATCTTTCTGAACTTTTCCTGGAACTGATTGTCGATCAGGAACAACAAATTGCCTTTATTCGTCAGGCAGATACGGGAGAATTGGAAACGCCTGTATTGTTACGCCGGACACATCTGACATTTATTGATTCTGTGTTGATGTTATATTTGCGGCAAATATTATGTGAATCAGATACCCAGGATGCCCGCGCAGTTGTGTCAGAAAATGATATCCATGAACAACTGATGTCTTATGACAAAACATCGAATACAGATAAAGCCGGATTTAAAAAAAGAATGAATGCCGCTATCGAAAATGCTAAAAAACGTAATATTTTGACGCGTATTTCAGGCAGTATTGATCGTTATGAAATTTCACCTGTACTGAAGTTATTGTTTGGCGCCGAAGAAGTGATTGCTTTAAAAAAACAATATGTGGAACTGCTGAATAATCAAAGCCTGGAGAAAGATGTCTCATGATGAAATCCTTATTTCCTCAAACTTTACTTGATGAACAATATCATATATCAGCTTTGCAGGTTTTTAACTGGGGCACATTTTCAGATTTGCATCACATTCCGATCGCCAGAAATGGCTTTTTATTGGTAGGCCGCTCTGGTTCGGGTAAATCCACCCTTCTGGATGCCTTATCTGCGTTATTGGTACCACCCCAGTGGCGCGGATTCAATGCAGCAGCCCGGGAAGGAGAAAAAGGAAAACAGGACCGTAATCTCGCCTATTATGTCAGAGGCGCCTGGAGCGATCAGACAGACAGCGACTCAGGTGAAATTGCCAAACAGTTTTTACGAAAAGGAACAACATGGTCAGCGCTGGCTTTGGAGTATCGAAATTTATCAGGCAAAATTATCACTTTGATTGCTCTGTTTATCTTACGGGGACAACAAACACGCAGCACGGATGTACAAACTCACTTTATGATTGCAGAACGTTCTTTTGATATTGAATCAGAACTGGCTGAATTTAATCATGATCTGGATATTCGCCGATTGAAACAAAAATGTCAGGACGTATTCCACGCGGATAAATTTAAACCTTATAGTGAACGCTTCCGGTCATTATTACACATAGAAAGTGAAATGGCCTTAAAACTTCTGCATAAAACGCAATCAGCCAAGAATTTGGGCGATCTGAATTTGTTCCTGCGAGAATATATGCTGGAAGAACCTGAGACTTTTCATGTCGCTGAACGAATGGTCAAAGAATTTGCAGAACTGGATGCAGCCCATCAAGCTGTCGTCACTGCCCGGGAGCAAGTACAAGTATTATCCCAGGCAAAAGAAAAACATCAATATTTCCAGGATAAAACCAAAGAATTCAATCAATTGGAAGAATTACAGTCAGGCATTGAACCCTATTGTGCCAATCAGAAAAAAATACTCTATCACACAGAAATCAATACCCTTGATACAAAAATTCTGGCATTTACAGGCAAAGAACAACATCAGCTGGAAACTTTGGAACAACTTAAAACCCATTTGAAACGACTGGAAAATCAACATCGCGCTGAAGGCGGAGAGCGTATTGACACTTTGAAAACAGAAATCGCGCGGGCTGAGTTGTTGAAACAACAACGCATGGAAAAACACAATTGTGTGGCGAAAGCCTGTAAAAAATTAGACATGCGCGTTCCGGAAAATCCCTTACAGCATGGAGAACTGATTAACAAGGCACGAAATTTTAATGAGCAGTGGCAATCTTCAGGTAATTCTTTAAAAAACAAGCGTGATGACCTGAGAGATCAACTACATGAAATTACCCGGGAGTTTTCTGAGATACGCCAGGAAATTGACTCTTTGCGGCGACAACCCAGTAATATTCCTGCCCCTATATTATCTTTACGACAACAAATCATGGAAAACACAAACCTGCAGGAAACTGATCTGCCTTTTGCAGGAGAACTTATTGAGGTACGTGAAGAAGAAACCTCCTGGCGAGGCGCCATAGAACGACTTTTGCGTGGATTTGCCTCATCTTTATTAGTCAGTGAACAGCATTACAACCTGGTGTCTGGTTTTGTCAATAAAACACATCTGGGAAATCGTCTGGTCTATTACCGTGTGACGCAATCTATCGATAAATATCCAGCTTCTATTGCATCAGACTCTTTAATTCATAAACTGGCATTGAAAAAAAATGATTATACTATCTGGCTGGATCATGAATTGCGTCAGCGATTTAATTACGCGTGTGTCGATAACATACAGGCGTTTCGGAAAACAGAACGCGCCCTGACAAAAGAGGGTCAGGTGCGCCATGGAAAATTTCGCCATGAAAAAGATGACAGATTTGCCATTGATGACAAAAGACAATGGATACTGGGTTTTGATAATCACGAAAAATTACAGCTGTTTGAACAAAAAGGACAAATGCTTGCAGAAAAAATCAGTCAGTTGGAGCATCAAATAAAATCCATTGAAGCACTGCAGCAGCAGGAATTTGAAAAAGCCAGTGCATGGCAGAGTATGATCAATATTACCTGGTATGAAATTGATATTGCTGCCTCTCTGGATACCATCGCTTCTTTGCAGCGCGAACTTGCACAATTACAAGGTGATAATATTTCTTTAAAAACTTTAGGTGAACAGATTGAACAACAGCAAAAAACGATTCAACGTCATGAAAATCAGCTCACTGAAATTAAAGCCGATTTAAAAAATTTCAACATCAAACGGGAAGAATACGCTTCTTCACTGAATGACCTGAAAAATCATATCACCGTTTCTCTTACGCCGTTTCAACAAACGGGTTTGGAAAGTTATTTTCAATGTCACGGCACGCTAACACTCTCTCATATAGAAAGCATCACTCGAAAAGTACAAAATACGCTGATCAGCGAACAAAAAAAATTAACTGAAATGATTTACGGATTAAAAAATTCGATAGAAAATATTTTTCAGCAATTTAAACACCGCTGGCCGCAGGAAAGCGCAGATTTGGATGCTTCTCTTGAAGCTGCATCAGAGTTTTTGGCAAAATTGACGCGTATTGAGTTAGATGGATTGCCCGCACATGAAGAACGATTTTTTACCATGCTGCGCAACCAAAGCATGGAAAATCTGGCTGCTTTAAATACGCACTTATCACAAGCACGCAAAGATATCCAAAATCGTATGGAATTAGTCAATGAAAGTCTCGCTTCTGCTGAATACAATACGGGTACACATCTTCAAATTGAAGTCACAGACAAACAACTGATCCCCATCAAAGAATTCAGACAACAGGTGCGTGAAATTCTGAATAATGCCTGGAATGATGAAAGTGAAGGTGCTGAGAAACGCTTTACCGTATTGCGATCACTGGTCGAAAGTTTAAGCGGGCAACAGGCTGAACAACAACATTGGCGTCAGCAAGTATTAGATGTCCGCCTCCACGTTGAGTTTATTGCACGCGAATATGATGCAAATGAAAAAGAAGTGGAAGTACACCGCAGCGGCGCAGGAAAATCAGGCGGACAACGTGAAAAATTGACGACCACTTGTCTTGCAGCAGCCTTGTCTTATCAGTTAGGCGGAAGAGATGGCGGTATACCCATTTATGCACCTGTCGTGTTGGATGAAGCCTTCAGCAAAGCAGATAATGAATTTACACATGAAGTCATGAAAGTATTTACCAACTTTGGCTTCCAGATGATTGTTGCAACGCCCTTTAAATCAGTCATGACTTTAGAGCCTTTTATAGCAGGCGCGTGTTTTGTTGATATTCAAGACCGCAAACACTCGCATGTTTTTCAAATCCGATATAATGCCGATGAAAAACGCCTGGACTTACCCGCTCATGCCCAAAGCCTTACTGCGTGATATCACAGATACTAAACAACAGCTATCCCATTTGTTTCGTCAACAACATTGTCAATGGCTGGCAGGAAAAGGAAAATGGCCTTTGGTTTTATCTCTCGGTATCCCTGATCAAAAAACAGCGATCAATAATCTTCAAGCTGTCAACCGCTGGATTAACACATGGCAAAAATGGCAGGGTCCAGGTCATTTACAATGGTGTGTACGTGACTGGCCTCTCCTGGGACGTCAACAATTACCTGAGAAAATAATTTTTTCTGAAGTCAATGAAATCGTAAAATGGATTGGAGAAGAAGCATTCTGGCAACAGCTTTGTGCTCGCTTTAAACTCTTGGTTCAACACTGGCCGCCGCTTTCAAAAAACATCAAATATTATTATGAAGCATTGGCAGCCTATAGTGATCTGGATTTTATTCATCTCCAGAAAGCATTGGAATGGCTTATAGCACATCCAGACTCAGGGAAATATATCCGCCAATTGCCGTTGCAAAACATAGATACCAAATGGATGGAATCACGTAAAACCATCATCGGACAAATGCTTGGTCTCATCAAAAATTCAGATGATTTTTTACTACATGATTTTTATATGAAAACGGGTCTAAAACCTTGGCCGAACCTGATACGAATGCGTGTATTAGATAATAATTTACGCGCAAAATTATCTGGATTAAGCGATATCTGTGCCAGTGTGGAAGATATTGCTCAATTGAATCTGCCTGTCAAACGAGTTTACATTGTTGAAAATATCTGTACAGGCCTGGCTTTTTCTGACATCCCTGATGCCGTCGTTTTTATGGGATTGGGATATGGCGTGAGCCAGTTAGACCCTGTCAATTGGATAAAATCAACGCCTTGTTACTATTGGGGAGATTTGGACACACACGGGTTTGCTATTTTAAATGCGTTGCGTGGTTATTTACCTCATCTTAAATCTTTACTCATGGACGAAAAAACGCTGTTAAAATCAAAGCCTTTATGGACAAAGGAACCTAAACCCTATAGAACAGCATGTCTTGATTATCTCACAAAAGATGAGCATATCTTATATACGAATTTACGGGATAACCGCTGGGGGCATCACATTCGTCTGGAGCAGGAACGTATTTTATGGTCAGATGCCTGGGATATCATCAATTATGCTTTATTTTAGACGCCCTCGCATTGCACCCTGAATATTTTATTAAGAAGAACTTCTCGCTTGAAACGCTTGAATTTACTGGTGGAGCAGAGGGGGATCGAACCCCTGACATTCTCATTGCGAATGAGACACTCTCCCAACTGAGCTACGGCCCCCGATCTGTTATATACTATCATTTATGGATAAATTGCAAACAACACATTTCGGTTTTGAAACTGTCCCCGCTGCTGAAAAAGCGCGCCGGGTAGCTGACGTTTTTCATACCGTGGCCAGTCGTTATGATTTGATGAACGATCTGATGTCATTCGGTCTCCATCGACTGTGGAAACAATACACTTTATCCACAAGCCCTGTACGTTCAGGTCAAAAAGTATTGGATGTCGCCGGCGGAACAGGCGACCTGGCTAAAGGTTTTCTCAAAAAAGTGGGGAATACAGGATCTGTTTATCTTGCTGATATCAACAACAGCATGTTAAAAACCGGACGGGATAAATTATTAAACCAGGGATTTTTTCAGAATCTTTATTATATTCAAACCAACGCGGAAAATTTGTCTTTCAAAGATAATTATTTTGATTGTGTTTCTGTGGGGTTTGGGCTTCGCAATGTGACAGATAAAGAAAAAGCGCTCGCATCGATTTTCCGCGTACTGAAACCCGGCGGATGTTTATTGGTTCTGGAATTCTCACATCCTTCGCTGCCTTTACTGAATAAGCTTTATGAAAAATACTCTTTTTCTTTTTTACCTGAATTAGGTGAATGGATAACAGGCTCGGCGGACAGTTATCGCTATCTTGTAGAATCCATCCAGCGCCACCCTGATCAGGCGGCTTTAAAAAATATGATTTTAAACTCAGGATTTGATCAATGTGATTATACTAATTTAACAGGCGGGGTTGTTTGTCTGCATAGCGCTTATAAAACATAGGACAGGAAAAAACAAAGATGATTTTTTCAGCAATGATTAATCAATATCTGGCTCAGGATCCTGAAATTGCTCAGAGACTTGCTGAATACGACGGAAAAATTTTAAAAGTAGTATTTTTAGGATTAAATTTTATTAAAAATAATCATTTTTTTATTTTTATTCATCATAATACAATTTCGATTTCAACTCAAAGCGAATTTTCTCCTCACGTCATTATTCGCGGCACGCCATTGAATTTACTGGCTGTCGGACTTTCTAAAAATAATCATATCCCGGAAAATATTGAAATAACAGGTGATGTATTATTGATCAATCATTTAAGAACTATTTTTAAAGATATTCATATTGACTGGACAGAAATCTTATCCAAAATCACGGGCGATCATATAGCCTGCGCCACAAGCAGATTATGCACCAAATTAAATTTATTCAAAAATCAGACATCCCAAAATCTCAGCCGCGATCTGAGAGAATATCTACAGGAAGAATATCGTTTTTTGGTACCACGCGCAGAACTCGAAGATTTTTATACAAATATTGATGATTTACGTGATGATACCGAACGTCTTCAGGTAAGACTTGAAATGCTGGGGACAATAACCTGATGAAACAATTCTGTCGATTGATTCATATTGTCTGGATAATCAAACGTTATTTTAAATGCTGGAATTTACGTCCAAAATCAGTCTATACACGTGGACAAGCCCTTCGTCTTACACTCGAAGAATTAGGACCCATTTTTGTCAAACTTGGCCAGGCGCTCTCCACACGCAAAGATTTATTACCCGAAGATATCGCTGACGAACTGGAAAAGTTACAAGATCAGGTCCCGCCATTTTCAGGAGACACGGCAAAAAAACGTCTTGATCAAATATACGGCGAATCTTTTGATCATATCTTTACAGATTTTGAAGTTCAACCACTGGCATCTGCGTCTATTGCACAGGTTCATGCTGCAGTATTAAAAAATACAGGTAAACCTATTATTATTAAAATATTACGCCCGCACATTGATAAACAAATCAAACGTGATATTGCGCTGATGTATTTCATGACAAAATTTGGCGGAAAATATGCCAGACGCTTTAAAGCCAAAGAAATTGTTGCTGAATTTGAATCTTCCATATTGGGAGAACTGGATTTACTTCGGGAAGCCGCAAGCGCTTCCCAACTCAGACGAAACTTCTTAAACTCTAAACTTCTTTATATTCCTGAAGTCTATTGGGAATATACTAAACATGAAGTGATGGTCATGGAGCGCATCTACGGCATTCCTATTCGTGATAAAGAAAAACTGATTGAACATAGCGTGAATTTGAAAAAATTAGCTGAGAATGGTGTAGAGATTTTTTTCACACAGGCTTTTCGGGACAGTTTTTTCCATGCAGACATGCATCCGGGCAACATATTTGTGTCTCTTGAACATCCTGAAAATCCAAAATATATCGCCGTGGATTTTGGGATTATGGGCGTCTTAAATCCGCGTGATCAGCGTTACATTGCAGAAAATTTTCTCGCTTTTTTCAATCGCGATTATCGGCGTGTCGCTATTCTTCATGTGGAATCTGGATGGGCACCGCTGCACACTCGCGTTGACCTGCTTGAAATGGCCGTACGCACAGTCTGCGAACCGATATTTGAAAGACCATTGGGTGAAATTTCTTTTGGTCAATTATTATTGCGGTTATTTCAAATGGCTGCGCAATTTAACATTCAGATTCAGCCTCAATTAATTTTGCTGCAAAAAACATTGTTAAATATCGAAGGACTTGGAAGACAACTTTATCCGGAACTTGATCTCTGGAAAACAGCCAAACCTTTTCTTGAACGCTGGGTAAAAACTCAGGTTGGCCCCCAGGCTTTTATCAGAAAAATCAAAGAAAATGCACCACTTTGGCTTGAGCAATTGCCAGAATGGCCGCAATTGGTTTATCGTATCCTGGAACGATTTTCACGAGAGGCTTCATGACGACAGCGCACAATATTTTGATTGTTGATGATGATCCCCTGGCATTGGCCGTACTTTCTCATGAGTTATCCCGGGCAGGTTATCAACCAACAACTGCTAATAGCGGTGAAAAGGCGCTTGCACTGCTTGAAAAAAAACCCGCTCAATTTTCTGCCGTTATTCTTGATCGAATGATGTCCCCGCTTTCAGGTTTGGATGTATTGCACGAAATTTATAAAAAACCGCTATTAAAAAAAATTCCTATTCTCATGCTAACCAGCCACGCAGAAACAACAGACAAGATAGCAGCTACAATCGCGGGCGTTTTTGATATCTTGATGAAACCAGATGATGGCGCTGATTGGGCACCTTTATTGATGGCTCTAAAAAGAGCATTGCGGGAAATGCAGTAATTCCAAATAACCGCCCCTTATAATTGCCCCCTTTGTTAAAGGGGGCAGCTTGCGAAGCAAGCGGGGGATTTTTATTTTCCTGTTGTTGTTCCGGTCTTTCCAGTCTGTTGTGCTGTTGTTTCAGCAAGATTGCAGCAGGTAGAAATGCCGTCAAAACAAGCTTTTGAAACTGCAGCGGCTGTTGCATTAGCTGTATTAGCCATGGTATTAGCCATTTGCAAACTTGCCTGAGTCATTTTTTCCATGGTGTTAGTCAACGTTTGAGCCATTTCAAACAATTGTTTTTGGGGTGCTGATATGTTGTACATAATACTCTCCTTTAAAAAAACCGTTAAAATTTGTTGCGGTGCAAAACATTTACTTACCCTACGCTTGTTAAATACGATTGTCAAGCATTTATGACATCTTGCATCAATTTTCTCAATTCAATCAATTCAGCATAATCCTGACTGACATCAATGATATATTTTAAAGTGCGGGGGATATCTTTAAGATAGCTGTCGGCATTGTCACGGTGAAACTTACGGGCGAAGATGAAAACTGCTTTCAAATGCCGCTGAATACCCATAAGATCAAAATAGCGCATAAATTCTGATTTACTGGATATAAGGTTTCTGACATATTGCATATAAAAATCTTCTGCCCAGGCATTAACTTGCTCTACAGGCCAATCAATATAGCAATCTCTTACCAAAGAAACCAAATCATACGTCATAGGCCCAATCATCGCATCCTGGAAATCCAGGATACCAATCTGATCATCACTCAAACACATTAAATTACGTGAATGATAATCTCTGTGGATACAACATTGCGGTTGAGAAACTGCTGAATATAATAATATCTCAAAGCTGTTATTCAATATTTTTTGTATAGTCTTTGATAACTTAAGTTTGAGATGTTTCTTCAGAAACCATTCTTTGAATAAATTCAGTTCATTTTTCATAAAATCAGCATCAAAACCAGGCAGGTTAATTTGACACTGCTGGATTTTCGCCAACTCTCTTAATGATTGTTGATAGTATTCGTCTATCTTATTTGTATTTAAATTTTTATTTGAATTTTGATTTAATACTCGAAATAAGACATCATCGCCCAAATCTGTCAGCAGCAAAAATCCCTGTTCCAGATTATGCGCCAATACTTTGGGGACATGTATATTCAACTCTCCAAACGCCTGAGAGAGGCGAACAAATGCCGCACTATTTTCTGTCTCAGGCGACGCATCCACAGCAATATAATTTTTATGGTTGATATTCAGACGATAATACCGCCGAAAACTGGCATCACCCTGTAAGGGCTCCAATTCAAAATCCTTCAAAGAAAATTGCTGGCTGAGCCAGTGTTTTAGTTTTTGCATTTCATTAGCTGCTTTTTGTAATTTTCTGTTCCCCAACTTTCAAGCCAGGCATTTACTTTATTTCCATCCACCATTCTACCCGCATGAATATCTTCAAGCCCTTCCAGGGTATCTTGCCAACGCTGATTTTCCAGTTTTCTCAGATTATCTTCTGACCTGAAACTTATTACACACCTCACCTATTTCTACATCTCAAAAAGATTTGATTTCACTATAGTTTATATCAGTTCTAGTATATCATTAAAATCTTGTATGTAAGTACACAACAAGTAATATTTGATGATGAAAACCATAGGAGGTTATCATGAAGAATAACTTAGCTATTTTTGAAGATTACAAAATCCGCCGATTATACGACGAAAAAACCGAAACCTGGTTTTTTTCAGTAGTCGATATTATTCAGGTTTTGATACAACAACCTGACTTTCAAGCCGCTAGAAACTACTGGAAAGTATTGAAAAATCGTTTAGGCAAAGAAGGAAGTGAAGTGGTTACAAATTGTAACCAGTTGAAAATGCTTGCGGAAGACGGAAAGTTGCGTCTTACTGATACTGCCAATGCCGAAGTTTTATTGCGGCTGATTCAATCAATCCCAAGCCCAAAAGCCGAACCCATTAAATTATGGCTTGCCAAAGTCGGCTATGAGCGCATACAGGAAATGGCTGATCCTGCAAAATCACTGGATAGAGCCCGAAAAACCTGGCAAAAACACGGGTGCAGTGAAAAGTGGATTCAACAGCGGATGATGGGGCAGGAAACCCGTAATAAACTGACGGATTATTGGAAAGAACATGATATAAAAGAAGGCGAAGAATTCGCCATTCTCACTAATATCATTCACCAGGAATGGTCTGAAATAAATATTAAAGAACATAAAAATATAAAGGGACTAAAAACTCAAAATTTACGCGATCATATGAGTGAAGCAAAATTGATCTTTACTGCACTGGCTGAGCTAGCCACACGACAGATTGCAGAAAGTACCAATGCTTTTGGAATGGAAGAAAATAAATCTGCGAGCAAAACCGGCGGCAATATTGCCAAAAAAGCCAGATTAGACCTGGAAAATAAAACAGGCAGGAAAGTTATCACGGCAGATAACTATCTATCCTCTAAAAAACCATTGAAACGATTGAAACCTTCCCCATAGTATGAGATTTTAAGCAGTCTTTTAAAATCAGGTTGATCATCCTGATTCACAGAGTAATGGCGATGAAAAAATATTTATTGTTATGTGTTCTATTGGCAACTCAAAGCGCGTGGGCAGCCACTGCACAAAACAGACTGCAAAGCGCTGAACTGTTGGGATGGGTAACAGGCGATAATGTCTGCGGCGGCCATTTTGGCGATCCGCCGATTCCTGGCGGAGACAAGCCTTTACCGCCATTGAAATCAACACCTGTGTCTATCTCAGCCAATAGCGCACAACTTAACTATACTGGCGTATCAACGCTGTCCGGCAATGTCGAACTGTCTCAACCAGGGCGTATTGTCAGCGCTCAACAGGCAAATCTTGTGACAGATCAGGGAGATTATAAAACAGCGAATTTTAAAGGCCAGGTCACCATACGAGAACCCGGCCGGGTGGCTGTGGGCAAAGAAGCGCAATTGGACTTAAAAAAACAATGGTATCGCTTAAAAGATGCGATTTACCGCTTGTTTGTCGCCAACAATCTCAGCGGCTGGGGCAGCGCCAGCCAGGTGACACAGCCGCCATCCGGAATTACAGAATTGAAAAATATTACCTATTCGACCTGCCCTCCGCAAAGCCGTGCGTGGAACCTGACGGCAGAACAACTTGACTTGAACCAGAATACCGGACGCGGATATGCCGCCAATGCTGTTTTATATACACACGGCATTCCTGTTTTATATACACCCTATTTGAATTTTCCGATTGATAATCGCCGGCAGTCAGGTTTTCTCTATCCGCAATTTGGTTTTGGCAGCCAGTCGGGCTTTGGATTAGGCGTTCCTTACTATTGGAATATCGCGCCCAATATGGATGATACGATCACACCTTTTATTCATGCCAAACGCGGACTTCAACTGAGTAATCAATTCCGCTATCTGACACAAACCAGCAATGGCATTTTTAAATTCAGCTTTCTGCCAAATGATACAGAATTTCGCCGTTTTCAAGAAACTGAACCCCGCCTGGTGAAGCCAAACACGCCAGGAATCAATGATTTAACCGACGCCAATCCAACACGAAGTTTTATTTCCTGGACACATCAAACGCAATTTAATTCCGACTGGTCAGCTGCAGTGGATTACAACCGCGTCAGTGATGATTACTATCTGCAGGATATCGGCGGCGTCCCCGCCATCGCACAAAATCAATTATTACAACAAGGGCGGTTAAATTATATTGGCGATGATTTTTCTTTCCTGGCTAATTTCCAGGCTTTTCAAACATCACATCCTGTCAATCAGCCATTTGTAGATAATCAATATAATATGCTGCCGCAATTATTATTGACCAGCCGTCTTGCCCCCAAACCCAATGCTTTAAATTATGAATGGCGGGCGGAAATCGTCAATTTTACCAAAACAGCAAATCCAGGCGAGCCGGCAACCCCGCCGTCAGGGCAGCGCTTTAATTTCATGCCTGCCGTGAGTTTGCCAATGTCCAATATTGCAGGCTATATCACGCCAAAATTAGGCGCTGAAGTCACACAATATTCCCTGGGTGATCAACCGATGGGATTTTCCAATGAAATTTCCCGCGCACTGCCTATTTTTGATATCGACAGCGGACTTTATTTTCAACGCAACACAAGCTACTTCAACCATGGTTATACACAAACTTTAGAACCACGTGTTTTTTATCTCTATGTTCCTTATCATAACCAATCAGATATCCCCGTTTTTGACAGCAGCCTCCAACCGTTTAGTTTTAATCAATTATTCTTAACGAATCGATTTGCAGGCAGCGACAGAATTGGCGATGCCAATCAAGTCAGTTTTGCATTGACTACCCGTTTCCTGGATAATAATACAGGTGATGAGAAATTTTCAGCTGGGGTGGGTATGATCAAATACTTCGAAAAACGTCGTGTCACCATCTGCCAGACGCCCAATTGTATAGACAATCCTTATTCTGTAGGTTCTACTTCATCTAAATCACCTGTCTCTCCAGCAGTGGGTCAGATGACTTATCACTTCAATCCTGATTGGAATGTGACAGCCAATGCCGCATGGGATCCTAACAGCGGACAAACACAAAACGGTACTGTAGCTTTTCAATATAACCCTCTGCCCAATCATATTTTTAATCTGGGATATAGTTATATCCGGCAAGGTGATTTTTTTACGCTGCCGTCGGAAACGACACCCCCCAAACCAGGTAACTCTCAATTTAATCTGAGCCAGCCAACGACATCATTTGCATGGCCGTTGAATGACCGGTGGAATATCCTGGGAAGTTTTAGTTACAGCTTAAACCAAAATCATGCACTCACCTATTTTTCAGGCGTAGAATACAATAGTTGTTGTTGGGCAATACAAGTTGTTGTCGCAAGACAGTTCAGTGCATTTGATATGTTTGGAAACCCGCAATACAACACGGGTGTTTATGTACAATGGGCATTCAAGGGCCTGGCCAAAGTTGCCGCCAATGATCCCACTGCGTTATTATTAACCAACATTCCAGGTTATCAGGATAATTTTAATGCTGTATAAACTAAAATCGGGGATCGGGCAATATTGGTATAGCACACCCTCGATGTTAACTTATTTGCTTTCGCCGTTCTCAGCGTTATATTGCTTAATCATTTCTCTCAGAAAAAAATATCTATCCAAAAAAAAGGTCGATTTTAATGTTCCCGTTATAGTCGTTGGAAACATTACTGTTGGCGGGACAGGAAAAACGCCTTTTGTGATATGGCTTTCTGAATTTCTGAAGAACAAAGGCTATCAGCCAGGTATAGTCAGCCGCGGCTATGGCGGGAAATCCAAAACCTATCCTCTTACTGTCAGACCAGACAGTGATCCCCATCAGGCTGGCGATGAGGCTGTATTACTGGCCATGCGCACACAGTGCCCTGTCGTCATAGATCCTGATCGCGTCAATGCGGCGAGATATCTCTTGGACAATCATCATTGCAACATTATTATCAGCGACGACGGCTTACAACATTATCGCCTGAGACGAGATATAGAAGTTGTCATCATTGATGGTGAAAGACAAATGGGAAATGGATTTTGTTTGCCTGCAGGGCCCTTGCGGGAACCTGTCACAAGATTGGATACAGTTGATTTTATTGTGATCAACAATGCCATCAATAGCAATAATATAAGCAACAACAAAGCGTTAAAGTTAGAAAACTTCGAACATCGCAAATACAATATGACCTTAATCCCCGGCAAGATTTATAATCTCTCATCACCAGAGTTGGAAGCCGCGCCTGATTATTTTCTGGGCGAACCCATACATGCCGTTGCAGGCATTGGCAATCCCGAGCGGTTTTTCAGCCAACTCAGAAGCTTTGGGTTATCCATCTGGCCGCACAGCTTCACAGATCATCATCGCTTTTCTCAAAAAGAACTTGATTTCAGCATAGAAACAAAAATCATCATGACAGAAAAAGATGCGGTAAAATGCAGGGATTTTTCAGATTATCGCTTTTGGTGCATGCCCGTTACAGCTGAGATTGATCCTCAGCTGGGGGAAGATATCCTGGAGAAAATCCATAAAGCAGCGCAGGGTGGATTAGCGCCTATGGCGCGTAATCCACATAGGTCTGCCGCTTTTCAGGCAGATCTTGATAAGAGCGAAAAGACTATTTTATCACCGATATAAAAATCAACCCGGCGGCCAGGTCATGATGCGGCCGCCTAACAAGTGCATGTGAATATGAAAAACACTTTGGCCTGCGCCGCTGTTGCAGTTCATCACTACACGATAGCCGCTCTCATCAATCTCAAATTGTTTGGCCAAATTTGCAGCTGTTTGGGTCATATGTCCAATTAAGGGTAATGTTTCTATGGAAAGATCGTTTAGAGTTGGAAGATGCAGCTTGGGAACAATCAGCGTATGCACGGGCGCCTGCGGATTAATATCTTCAAACGCAATGACTTTTTCATCTTGATACTGCAGCTTGGTGTGAATTTCACCCTTGATGATTTTGCAAAAAAGACAGTTCATGTTTTCAATTTCCTGTGAGATATGTTATGTTCTCGTTAATTCCTAAACAATCGTTGTTAAATGTCAGATGCAAAATTTAATCATTGTGATGTACGGCTGGTAAAGCCATTGTTTGATTCCCCATTAATAGATCTCATCATTGATTTGGATCATTTACGGAAAAAAACATTGGGAGGGACAACCCATCCCAAAGTCTTTTTTCAATTAAAACATATATTTCATACACTAGAAAGTATTGGATCTGCGAGAATTGAGGGTAATAATACCACCATTGCTGAATATATTGAAACAAAGCTCGAAGGTAAATCGACCGTATCCTCAGATATAAAAGAAATTCAAAATATTGAAAACGCTATGACTTTTATTGAAACACATATTAAAGATTATCCTATTAATAGAATATTCGTTAGTGAAATCCATAAAAAAGTTGTTGATACGCTACAAGTACCACCAAAAGGAGAAGGAGATTATACGCCAGGAGAATATAGGAAAAAAAATCAATGCACTGCCAAATAATGCTGCGGCAGGCAAATTTCGGACACTATCTATTGCGCCAATGATCAACATCACCACAGCAAACATACCGATATGCTTAGCTTGATTTATTTTATGTAACCCGTTCATCTTTATCTCCCATCTCTCAAAATTTATAGATATTCAATATAAACTATTTAATATTATTGCTATAATGAATTATTTTGCCTGATTACGGCCAGAAATACATAAAATTAATATTACTACTGCTTTGGAGATGCGTAATGCAGTGATGGAAAATATAGCAAGTCATCATATTTTTATTTCAGCTGCGGCGGTGAGTGATTATCGGGCTGAGTCTGTAAGTCCCCATAAAATCAAAAAAATCAGCAAAATTATGATATTAAATTTACCTGAAATCCAGATATTCTCACTGAAGTTTCTCATCTTTCTCTTCCAAACAAGCCCATTATTATTGGTTTCGCGGCTGAGACTGAAAATGCGTATAATAAGCTTAAGGCAAAAAAATTGGATATGATCATTGGCAATCTGGTGAACAAAAATAAGGGATTCCAAAGTGATTATAATCAGTTATTAGTATTGACAAATAAATTCAGTAAAAATCTTGAGTATGCATCTAAACAGCATCTTTCGAGAAAATTAATGGAGATAATAGATGAAACTTTTAAACATCGCAGCGTATAAATTTATCAGATTGGATAATCTGGGTGAACTTAAAACAGCTTTATATCATTTGGCACAGGACAATAATATATTGGGAACAACCTTATTAAGCCGCGAGGGGATTAACCTGATGCTGACGGGGTTGCCTGAAAATATTGAAGTTTTTAGAGATTATTTAAAATCAGATACACAATTTTCAGATTTGCACTATAAAGAAAGTTATTCTGAAGAACAAACCTATAATAGATTATTAGTTAAAATTAAAAAAGAAATTATTGCTTTTGGTGTAGACAGTGTTGATCCTATTCATCATCAAGCGCCTTATATTAAACCTACGGAATTAAAGCAGTGGTTAGATGAAAATAGAGAATTTATTTTCCTGGATACTCGAAATAATTATGAAATAGAAGCAGGGACTTATGAAAATGCAATTCATCTTAATATTGAACATTTTAGACATTTTCCCACAGCTGCTAAAAATCTGGATGATAAACTCAAAGAAAAAACCGTCGTGACTTTTTGCACGGGCGGCATTCGATGTGAAAAAGCCGCTTTGCTTTTGCAGCAATATGGATTCAAAGATGTTTATCAATTGGAAGGTGGTATTTTAAATTATTTTGCTGAATATGGTAATGCGCATTATCAAGGCGAGTGTTTTGTTTTTGATAAACGTGGTGAACTTTCTGCCGAGGACTTCAAGTGACCATTCCAATTATCGATGAAAAACAAATTCTTAAAAAATTGAAATCACAAAAAAATCCATTTTTTGGAGAATATTATGCTTTTTATTCTTCCTGGTTTGGCGGCATCGTAAGAGATCCACGGTGGATGCTTCTGCCTATAGATGATCACATGGTACATCGTGGAGATGGTGTTTTTGAGGCAATGAAAGCGGTGGGAAGATCAGTTTATTTAATGGATGAGCATTTGCAGCGATTATTTAAATCTGCAGAAAAAATAGCGCTGAAATCTCCCTTTAATATTGATCAGATGAAAGAAATCATATTCGAAACACTTCGGACAGCCAATCAAAATGAAGTCATTATTCGCGTTTTTCTTTCGCGCGGTCCCGGCAATTTCTCTGTCAATCCTTACGATTCAGTAGAACCGCAACTCTATGTTGTCATTACTCAACTTAAACCTCCTTCTTCAGAAAAATATGAAAATGGCGTAATCATTGGCAAAAGCGATATTTCCGCCAAATCTTCGTGGATGGCTCAGGTAAAATCTTGTAACTATCTGCCGAATGTTTTAATGAAAAAGGAAGCGGTTGACCGCCATCTTGATTTTGTTATCGGCACAGATACAGATGGTAATATTACTGAAAGCGCTACTGAGAATATTATGATTGTCGACCAGGATGGCGTTATCGTACATCCGATGTTAGATAATATCTTAAAGGGTACGACAATGGTTAGAGTTTGCGAATTGGCGCGTGAAAATGGTATTACGACTAAAGTGAAATCCATTTCTATAGAAGATTTACAATCAGCGCGTGAAGTCATGATAACAGGAACCAGTTTAAATATACTTCCGGTAGTAGAATTTGAGGGTTATAAAATTGGCAATGGTAAACCAGGACCTGTTGTCAAGAAACTCAATGAACTCATGCTCAATGATATTAAGAAGAATGCTCGACGTACGTTTTATTAGGGACTATTGACATTTGATTTTTGTGAGATAATGTGTCTTCCCGCAAAATCTTCGTCTACCAGACTTGACGGTGTTGATAAATACTTATCGCTTTGTACAAATTTGGAATTTAATACCAAATTTACTCAATATTTTAAAAAAATTCAAGCTATTTTTGTAAGAGCCACTGGTACACTGGCAGGACGTGAATGGTTTTATTTTCTATTGCAATAGTTTCAGTTTCTGATTCCGTCAGTATCCATGCTTGATTGATTTTTGTTTCGTCCATGGTTTTTATTAATGCGCTAACCTCTCGATTTCTTGTTTTTGCATCAGACATCGACCATGTGACTTGTATGAGTTGTATATTATCTAGTGTATCATAAACCAAAAAATCCACTTCAAGATCATTCTGTGTTTTATAATAATAGATATTTTTAAAATATCTACGCAGCTGTAAAAAAACCATATTTTCCAATAATACACCACGATTCTCAGAGAGATGAAACCCAATTTTATCAATAAAAGCATTGCAAATATTATATATTTTCTTAGGCGCATTGATTTGTTTTTTGAAAGAAGGTGAAAATGGATTAATCACAAATAAAAAATAACTATTCTCTAAGTAACCCAGATATTTAATTACCGTATTGACACTGCCCAGATGAAAATATTGTTTAAGTTTACTATAGACAATAGCTGACGTGCTGTTACTTAATAAATATAAAGTTAATTCACGAAATAATTTGGTATTGTCTATTTGATATCGTTGAATCACATCACGAATAATAATGTCCTCATAAAGCCTGTTCAGTACATCACGTTGACGAATTTGCAAATATATAGGCATGCTGCCTTCAGTTAAGTATTCGTTAAAATATCTATGCAATTCACTGCGCTTTTCAGTACGGTAAAAATCGTCTGGATGAAATTGATAGCGTTTGAAATTTAAAAATTCGCAAAATGAAAACGGAAATAACTCCAGATCCAAATGCCGGCCCGTTAGCTTAGTACCTAATTCCTGGCTCAATAAACTGGCATTGGAGCCAGTGATAAAGATTTTCTTACTGCTGTTATGTAGACGTCTAACAAAACGCTCCCAATCTTCAACAACCTGTATTTCATCAAAAATAAAAATATTATGCTGTCCATTTACTTCATAAAAAACTTCCAACAAAGTGTTGAACATGGTGACATTAAATGCAACCAATCGCTCATCTTCAAAATTCAAATAATGCACTTCTTGAGGTGCAAGCGCATCCACGAGCCAATAGCGTTGATTTTCCGCACCGCCGAACGCCCTGTATGATAATGACCTGAGGCAGAGCGGCCATTTCGATAAGGCGATCTAATTGGTCCCGACGTGTCCCGCGAGGTAAACGTTGAAAATCCTCCTTTTGTTCCAGGACAATTTCTTTCAGCAATGCACGAGGAAGCATATTTTGTTCATTCATAATGACGATTATATTATATTAATGTTCATTGTCAATGAACATTATGAATTTCTTGAGATTCACGCAATTTGTCTTTTTTTCAGATGTACCAATAAAAGTGAAATGGCAGATGGCGTAATGCCCGGCAAGCGCGAAGCAATGCCTATTGTTTCAGGTCTGATCTTTTTTAATATTTCTCGGACTTCGTTGGATAAACTAGATACCTGGTCATAGTCTATATCTTTTGGAAGCTGCGTTTCTTCGTGTTTTTTGTGTTTTGAGATTTCAACAGATTGGCGGGCAATATATCCTTGATATCTAGCCTGGATTTGAATTTGTTCGGCGACCATAGGATCTTCTACACCCAACCCCACTTCTGGTAGATCTGTCAATTTCTCATAAGTCATATCAGGTCGGGCTAATAAATCAATTGCGCGATCCTGGCCGACTCTCATTTTGTTGAGACGTGATTGTTCTCTAAGAATGCTTTCTTGTTTGAGATTAAATTTTTCCCATCTCAGATCATCGACTAATCCTAACTCTCTGCCCTTTTCAGTCAAACGTAAATCAGCGTTATCTTCACGCAGCATGAGTCTATACTCCGCGCGGCTGGTGAACATACGATAAGGCTCTATGGCGCCGCGTGTAATCAGATCATCAATCATCACGCCAATATAGGCTTCATCACGTTTGGGCGTCCAAGCTTCCTGGTTGTTGACTAATCTTGCAGCATTAAGTCCTGCAATCAAACCTTGCGCTGCGGCTTCTTCATAACCTGTCGTACCATTAATTTGGCCTGCAAAAAATAGGCCTGCGAGTGATTTAGTCTCTAACGATGTTTTAAGATCACGCGGATCAAAAAAATCATACTCTATGGCATAACCTGGGCGCAATATATGTGCGTTCTCTAAGCCTTTTATAGACCGCACTAATTCAAATTGGACGTCATATGGCAAACTGGTTGAGATGCCATTGGGATAGATTTCATGTGTATCTAATCCTTCGGGTTCTAAGAATATCTGATGAGAAGATTTATCTGAAAATCTGACTATCTTATCTTCAATAGAAGGACAATAACGTGGACCGACGCCTTCTATGAGACCCGTATATAACGGCGAATGTTTAAGTCCAGATTGGATGATATCATGTGTTTGTAAATTAGTATGTGTAATATAACAGCATGTCTGATCAGGATGCTGTTCAGATTTTCCTAAGAAAGAAAATATAGGTACTGGGCTGTCGCCATATTGTGGCTCTAATTTAGAATAATCAATACTCCGTCCATCAATACGCGGCGGTGTGCCTGTTTTGAGACGCCCGACACGTAATGGCAATTCACGCAATTTTTGAGCGAGAGTTAATGCAGGCGGATCACCCGCTCGTCCTGCTTGATAGTTATTTAAGCCAATATGAATCTTGCCCGCTAAAAAAGTCCCTGCGGTTAATACCACAGCGCGCGCATGAAATTTCAGTCCCATTTGGGTAATCACGCCTGTTATTTGATGATTATTATCCAGAATAAGATCATCCACAGCTTGTTGAAAGATAACCAGATTTTCCTGATTTTCTAATATATATCGAATATTTTTTTTGTATAAAATTCTGTCAGCCTGCGCCCGTGTGGCTCTTACCGCAGCGCCTTTACTGGCGTTAAGTATCCGAAACTGAATGCCTGATTTATCAGCAGCTATTGCCATGGCACCGCCCAGCGCATCGATTTCTTTGACCAAATGGCCTTTACCGATGCCGCCGATAGCAGGATTACAAGACATTTGGCCCAGTGTTTCGATATTATGCGTCAACAACAAAGTCCGCGCGCCAACACGCGCTGAAGCCAATGCTGCTTCAGTGCCTGCATGCCCGCCGCCGATGATGATGACATCGTAATGGTGATGTTGAGTTAAAATATGGGTTTTCATAGGTTTTATTCTATCAAAATTTGAAGACAGGTTGTGAAAATGGTTGATTTAATCATTAATTGACAATTTTTATGTCATAATTACAAAAATATGCATATTTTTGGAAATCAGCCATGATTAAATTGGGCAACAATGAATTATATTTATTCCGTTAAATAATATCATTATCCCATAATATCTGATACGATGTCTCAAATTCGGACTCTGCGCCCGAATTGGGACATAAATGACTGAGCGAAAACGTAATATTACGCACAAAATAGAAACATTGCTGCGCCTATTTCCTGTGGTGGTGATTCTTGGCGCCCGCCAGACAGGGAAAACAACCCTTGCCAAACAATTGGCTCCTGCCTGGAAATATATCGATCTTGAAAATCCTGATGATTTTAGTCTTCTTTCTCGCGATCCCTTATTTTATTTCAGTCAATATTCCCGCCATCTCATCATTGACGAAGCACAAACTTATCCTGAATTGTTCAATACTTTACGTGGTGTGATTGATGAACAAAGACACGAGAAAAACCGTTTCTTGCTCACGGGTTCAAGTAGTCCTGAGCTTTTAGCTCATGTCTCAACGCTTGCAGGACGTGCCGCTATTGTAGAACTTGGCACGTTGAAAGCCAATGAATTTTACCAATTACCCTTAAGTCCGTTTTATGAGTTATTTACGCATAAATTAAACAAAAAAAATCTTATCTCAGGACAAGCGCCAATGGATACTGAAAAAATACAGAAAATTTGGCTTCGTGGTGGTTATCCTGAGCCAATATTGAATAAAGATCAGTCATTTTATCTTTTGTGGATGCAGCAATATCGAGACAGTTATGTCAATCGCGATATCGGCAGATTATTTCCCAGGTTAAATAAATTTGCCTATCAGCGTTTCTTAATGATGCTGGGACAGTTGTCAGGCACAATTATTAATCGCTCGGATGTTGCGCGAGCGCTTGAAATCAATGAAAAATCCGTGCGCGAATATTTAACCATTGCAGAAGGGACTTTTTTGTGGCGGCAATTGCCCAGTTATGAAAGAAACATTGTAAAAGCTATTGTCAAGATGCCCAAAGGCTACATTCGCGACAGCGGTTTGTTGCATAATTTTCTGCGCATACAAACCCTGGAAGAACTCCATCACCATACTGTGATAGGGCGTTCTTTTGAGTCATTTGTGATAGAGGAAATCATCAAAGGTCTGGAAGCGACGACCCTCACAAATTGGGATGCGCATTATTACCGCACGCGCAAAGGCGCTGAAATTGATCTTATTCTGGAAGGCCCTTTTGGCATTTTACCGATAGAGATCAAATACGGCGCTCGCGTTGACGCGAAACAACTTTTTGCGTTGTCGGATTTTATTGAAGAACATCAACTGCCTTTTGGATTAGTTATTAATCAATCCAAAACAACAGAATGGCTGACATCTAAAATTATTCAAATTCCTGCGGGTTGGATTTAATCATTAATTCCGGAATTTTATCAGGCTTTACAACTAGCATCCCCCCTTGAGGATGCCAATCGGGTAATACATAACGCGTATAAGTTGATGTTTGATGTATGGCAGGGCGATGCGTATGGCCGTGAATAATATATTTCGCCGAGTATTGTTTAAGCCATGTTTCTATTGAAGATAAATTAACATCCATTTTTTCTGATGCAAGATGCTGCGTATATTTTCGGCTCTCTTTTCTGAGCCCGCGAGCAATACGTTGGCGCCATTTTAGCGGTAATTTTAAGAAAATTTTTTGCATGAAACGTAAACGCGAAAACTTGCGCCAGCGTTGATAGTTCCTGTCTCCTGTGCATAACAGATCACCATGCGTCAATAACATAGGCCTATGATAAAGATCAATCAAAACCGGATCGGGCAATAAGATCGCGCAACATTTTTCGGCCCACTGTTTCCCCAGCAAAAAATCGCGATTGCCGTGCATAAAATATAATTTAATATTTTTTTCCGAAAGTTTTTTTAATTCACTGCAGATTTCTTCAAGCCAGGGTGAACAATCATCATCGCCTGCCCAGACTTCAAACAAATCGCCCAGAATATACAGCGCTTGTGTTTGATGATCTGCCATAACTTCCCGTAAAAAACTCAAAAAACAAGCCGTGATTTCTGATGATTTTTCGCTCAAATGGATGTCTGAAATAAACAATGTCTGCATTTTCGTGACCTTTTGCCCTAAAATGGTTTATGATACTTTTTTTTGAGTGGAACTGCCATTCGATGAAAACACGCTTCTCACCCAGTCCTACCGGGCAAATGCACCTAGGAAATGTTCGCACAGCGATTTTTAGCTTTCTTTTTGCGCACCATGAGAAAGAAGGGTCATTCTTATTGCGTATTGAAGATACCGACAAAACTCGCTCAAAACCTGAGTTTATACAACTATTACAGGATGATTTGAACTGGCTTGGTCTGAAATGGGATGAAGGTCCCTTTTTCCAGTCCCACAGGCATGATATCTATGATGAGTATTATACTTATTTGGAAGAACATCATGCTGTGTATCCCTGCTTTTGCAGCGATGAGCAATTAGCGCTTTCACGCAAAATTCAAATTTCTTCAGGACAGCCTCCGCGTTATACCGGCACTTGCCGTAAATTAACGCATACAGAAATTGATGTAAAAATAAAACAGGGAATAAAGCCCACATTGCGCTTCAAAGTGCCTGAAGATAAAGAAATTCACTTTCACGATATCGTGAAAGGCCCGCAGCGGTTTCGGACTGATGATATTGGCGATTTTATCATCCGCAGGTCTGATGGCACTGCTTCTTTCTTTTTCTGTAATGCCATAGATGATTCCCTCATGGGCATTACCCATACGATTCGCGGAGAAGATCATTTAACCAATACGCCGCGACAAATTTTAATCCTCAGCACGCTGAAATTGCCAATTCCCCACTATGGGCATCTTCCGCTGATTCTGTCAGAAGAAGGCAGTGCTTTGTCCAAGCGCGAAGGCAGCCTGAGCCTGGAGGCGCTAAGAGCAGATGGCTATCTTCCGGCTGCGATTCTCAATTATCTGGGCAGGTTGGGGCATTATTACGAAAAAAACAACCTCATGTCATTGGCAGAAATGGCGGAAAATTTTTTCGCTTCTCATATTGGGAAAACACCTGCGCATTTTGACCAGACACAATTATTACACTGGCAAAAATTGGCCGTTATGCAGTCAGATGATAATCTATTTTGGCAATGGCTCAATGAAGCTACACGAGAACTTGTTCCTGCGGATCATCAAAAGCAATTTATCGCATTAATGCGCCCGCATGTTTTATTCCCGGGTGAAGCTGAAAAATGGGCAGCCATATTTTATAAAGATTTAAGTTTGGATCAGTCCGCCAAAAATCTATTAAAACAAGCTGGTGAGAATTTCTTAACTTTACTCAGAGAGTCTGTTGAAAAATCAGGCGCAGATTATACTCAAGTGACCAAATCACTGTCAGAATTATCCGGACTCAAAGGTAAAGCACTTTTTCAGCCGCTTCGAACAGCTTTAACAAGCGAAACTTCAGGCCCTGAATTACACGGAATTTTTAATTTATTGGGCAAAGATGGACTCTTAGAGAAAATCAAATGCGCATCCTCGTAACGGGCAGCACAGGTTTTTATGGGCGTTCCTGGATTTGCCAAAAATCATATTAGTTCTTTTCTGGGTGGGTTTTATCATTACATTTATGACACATGGGTTTAAATGGCTGGAATTATGGAAATATCTACCGGCATTTGTTGCAACGCTTGTTTTATTGGCAATATACCCGGAACAGTAAGGATGAATATTTTAAGATTAGCATGAAAATCTATCTTGTTGGCGGTGCGGTACGCGATCAATTATTGGGAATTCCCCATACAGAAAAAGATTGGGTGGTTGTAGGGAGTACACCCGAAGAAATGTTACGCCTTGGCTTTCGACCTGTCGGCAAAGATTTCCCTGTATTTTTACATCCCGAAACACATGATGAATATGCTTTAGCCCGCACAGAAAGAAAAACGGGGCGAGGATATACACAATTTGCTTTTCATGCCTCTCCTGAAGTGACATTAGAGGAAGACTTACGCCGCCGTGATTTGACTATTAATGCGATGGCGCAATCAAAATCAGGCAAGATTATAGATCCTTATGGCGGACAAAAAGACCTGGAGGCAAAAATTTTGCGTCATGTCTCTAACGCTTTCTCAGAAGACCCTGTGCGAATTTTACGTGTGGCACGATTGATGGCACGATTTGAGCATCTGGGATTTACTGTCGCACCCGAAATTTATGATTTGATGCGGGAAATGGTCAACAATGGCGAAGTGGATGCGCTGGTTTCCAACCGCGTCTGGGCAGAATTTGATCGTGCATTGGGTGAGCCTTCACCTTTGATATTCTTCGAAGTCCTGGATCATTGTGGTGCGTTGGAGAAGTTGTTTCCGGAGTTTGTTCCGCCCTCTCATCCGCCTTCGGCACCTTCTCCCGCAAGGGGAGAAGGAAATCAGACGAGATTTGCAACATTGACTTTAGGATTAGATCACACAAAGATTAGAGCGCTCTGTAAACGCTATCCCGTACCTGTGGAATATAGAGAATTGGCTTTAACTGCAAATAAAATACAAAATTATTTTACTCAAAAAAAACTCTCGCCAGAAAATATATTAGAATTATTGGAAAAAACAGATGCTTATAGGCGCGAAGAGCGATTTAATAAAATTTTAGAAATTTTTAAAGATTCTCAGCATATTAAATTAATCCAAAAAGCTTTTGATTTAACTAAAAATATATCAACAGAAGATTTTATACAACAAGGCTATACGGGAAAAATATTGGGAGAACAAATCAGAAAAAGAAGACTGGAAATATTAGAGGGATTAAAATAGATGACTATAAATTTTATGTCGAAAATCACACCGCCAGAAATTTTAGATACACCTGCTTTATGGTTTATCTATCATGAAAATCAGTTATTACTATATAAAGATAACACGACTCAGCCGATCCCAGAGTTTTTAGATATTACAGAATTAAATATCGATATCATATCTCAACAATATTTAGGTGAGTGGCAGCAAAAACATTGTTTTTGTGTGGAAGTGAAATCCGCAGAAAATTTAATTGAAGATTATGTCTGGCAGCCGCTGCGTCAGGCTGCATTACATATCTTAAGCCAGGAATTATTTCATCTGGCAGGACGTGCATTGCAGATTTTGCAATGGGACAAAAACCACCAATTTTGCGGTCGTTGTGGTTCGCCTCTAAAATCCAGCCTGGTTGATCGGGCAAAAGTCTGTGAGCAATGCCATTTATCTCATTATCCCCGCATTTCACCGTGTATGATTGTATTGATAAAGCGCGGTAAAGAGGTTTTACTGGCACGTTCGCCGCATTTTCAACCCGGTGTATATAGTGCGCTCGCGGGATTTATGGAGCCAGGTGAAAGTATAGAAGAAACTGTACATAGAGAAGTTTACGAAGAAGTGGGTATTAAAATCAAAAATTTACACTATCGATTCAGTCAACCCTGGCCTTTTTCAGCGTCATTGATGTTAGGATTTACAGCAGAGCATCTGGCAGGCGAAATTGTGATTGACGGAATTGAAATTGAAGACGCAGGCTGGTTTACATTAGAGAATTTACCTGCTTTGCCTTCGCATATCAGTATTGCCAGAAAATTAATAGCATTATTTATCCAGAATAAGCTTTAGGTGAAGAAATTTTGGTTAAGTGTATAATTATTCAAACAAATCAATGCTGATGGGGAAAAATCAAGGGGAGTATTAAATATGGCAAAGCAAAAAGCATTTTATGCCCAATCGGGTGGGGTGACAGCGGTGATCAACACAACAGCTTGCGGCGTGATACAGACAGCAAAAAAACAGGGTATCAAAGTCCTTGCCGGTAAAAATGGCATCATGGGTGCGCTTCATGAGGAATTGATTGATACCAGCAAAGAATCTGCCAAAGACATCGAAGCGCTGAGATATACGCCCGCTGGCGCATTTGGCTCCTGTCGATACAAATTAAAAAGCCTGGAAGAAAACCAGGCAGAATATGAAAGAATCATTAAAGTTTTCCAGGCGCATGATATCGGATATTTTTTCTATAATGGCGGCGGTGATTCGCAAGATACCACACATAAAGTCGCATTGATGGCAAAAAAAATGGGATATCCCCTCAGTTGTATTGGAATACCTAAAACAGTCGATAACGATTTGCCTATTACTGACAATTGTCCTGGTTTTGGCTCTGTTGCAAAATATGCTGCGATTTCTATCAGAGAAGCCGGATTGGATGTGGCTTCCATGGCATCGTCTTCGACAAAAGTTTTTATCTTAGAGGTCATGGGAAGACATTCTGGATGGATTGCAGCAGGCAGCGGATTGGCTTCAGATACAGAAGGCGATGCGCCGCATATTATTTTATTTCCAGAAATTGTTTTTGAACCCGAGAAATTTTTAGCGCGTGTAGACCAGTGTGTTAAAAAATATGGATTTTGCACCATTGTTGTTTCAGAAGGTGTGCGCAATGAAAAAGGAAAATTTCTATCAGAAACAGGCCTGCGTGATGCATTTGGACATGCGCAACTGGGTGGTGCCGCACCCGTTATCGCCAATCTGGTCAAATCTGCATTGGGTTATAAATATCACTGGGCAGTTTCAGATTACTTACAGCGAGCCGCGCGTCATATCGCCTCTAAGACAGATGTCGAACAAGCCTATGCTGTGGGTAAAGCGGCTGTAGAATTTGCAGTGAAAGGCAAAACAGATATCATGCCTGTGATAGTCCGAAAATCAGACAAGCCCTATAAATGGGCTATTGGCGAAGTCAGTCTGGCCAAAGTTGCCAATAAAGAAAAACTGATGCCCAGAAATTATATCTCTAAAGACGGGTTTCATATTACAGCTGTGTGTAAACAGTATTTGTTGCCTTTGATCAATGGCGAAGATTATCCTGTTTATAAAAATGGGCTGCCGCAATATGTCAAACTTAAAAATATTTTAGTACCTAAGAAGTTGTAGGGGCATCCCTTGTGGATGCCCAATACATCCCTGACCTTAAACAACGCGAAGCGGCGCTTGATATTACGCGTTCTTTTATTGTTCAAGCGCCGGCGGGTTCGGGTAAAACATCGTTATTAACACAGCGCTTTGTGAATTTATTGCAAAATAGCGTTAACGCGCCTGAAGAAATTATTGCAATAACCTTTACGCGAAAAGCAGCGGCAGAAATGCGTCTTCGTGTGCTTTCGCTCTTACCAGATTGCCATCCACACCGTTTGCGCATTATGACTATCGATGCATTTTGTAAATTCTTGTGCGTACAAATGCCCTTAAGATCAAAATTTAGCGAACATTTTGTGATATCAGAAAATGCGGATAATTTATATGAAAAAGCCATTCAGAATTTATTTTTGCATCATGATGCTGATATTGGACTAGAAGATTTTTTGCTATATCTCGATAATGATAGTTTACGCGTCAAAGATTTATTAACCGAAATCCTTAAAAATCGTGATCAGTGGCTGCCGTATATTTTTAAATTGGACACAATTTCACATCTCGAAAAAGGATTAGAGAATATTATTACAGAATTTAATCATAAATCACTGAATTTTATTTCCCCAAAAGATTTTGCAGAACTTCAGGCACAAAACGAAAATATTGCTGATTTATTTTTAACTCAAAAAGGCGAATTAAGAAAAAAATTGCCTATAGGATTTAAAGAAATATCCCAGGATTTTCTAAATCATCTTAAAGATATGCAATATATTCCGCCTAAACATTATTCAAGTTCTCAGAAAAAATTTATCTTTGCTCTCTCAAAAATATTGCCTATGCTTATAGCAGAATTACAACTTGTTTTCAAAGAATCCAGCCAATATGATTTTATCGAAATATCACTAAAAGCTTCTGAAGCGTTAGGCGATGAAGATTCTCTGACTGATTTAAATTTAAAATTAGATTATCAAATCAAGCACTTATTAATTGACGAATTTCAGGACACATCGACATCTCAATGGAGATTATTGCAAAAAATTACAGCCGGCTGGGAAACGGGAGATGGACGAACTTTATTTTTGGTCGGCGATCCCATCCAGTCAATTTACCGATTTAGAAAAGCCGAAGTGGGGCTTTTTTTAGAAGTTCAAAAACACGGCATTAATCATATCATTTTAAATTCATTAACATTGACCTGCAATTTTCGCTCAGATCAATTATTGGTAAACTGGTTTAATCAAAATTTTACTGAAATATTCCCCAAAATTTCTGACGCATCAATAGGTGCTATCAGATACTCGCCTTCCATAAGCCAACAAAAAATTGAATCTGAAAAATCCGTGTTTTATCATGCTGTAGATAATAATGATCATGAAAAAGACGTGGAAGCTGAAAAAATCACTCAGATTATTCATCAACATCCTGAAGAGTCTATTGCAATATTGGTTCGATCCCGCTCCCATCTTAAAGAAATTATTCCTCTATTACAAAACAAAAAAATTCTGTTTCGTGCAATAGAGATTGCCAATCTTGCCGATCACCCTCTTATTGAAGATTTATTTGCCCTTACAAAAGCGATAATACACCCTGCGGATCGAATTGCCTGGTTATCTATATTGCGCGCACCATGGTGCGGATTAAAATTAGAAGACCTGGATAAGCTTGTTATTGACACGCAGAACAAAACCATTTTAGATAACTTATTAAATATCGACATAAAAACTTATCCGAGAATAGCGCATTTTTTAAATGCGGTACAATGGGCAATGGAAAATCGCGGAAGGCTTTCTTTGCGTGAATGGGTAGAAAAAACGTGGTTAAAACTAAAAGGCCATTATTGTTTATCGAATCCAGCTGATTTAAAAATTGCTGAGAAATATTTTGATTTATTAGATCAACATCAAGATATTACATCCATACAAAAGCAATTATTGTATTTATCCATTCCTACAGAAACTCGTTCTGATGTTCACGTGGACATCATGACGATTCATAAAGCCAAAGGATTAGAGTTTGATAGAGTTATATTACCTGGCCTTGAAAAATCCACGCGAACTGAAAGTTTAAAATTATTTTTATGGTCAGAGCGTCTTAATGATAATGGATATATGGATTTATTGATTGCGCCGGTTAAATCATCCTCAGAAAAAATAAGCAAAATTTATGATTATCTTAAATATGAAGAAAATAAACGCGAAGAATACGAATTACAAAGACTATTTTATGTTGCATGTACGCGCGCGAAAAAATATTTGCATCTTTTATTTTCAGTGAATATTAAAACACCCGCCAAGAAAAGCTTTTTATCACAACTATGGCCGTTGATATCAGATGAAATTGATTTGAAACCAAAAATTGATAAGAACACAGAAATTTTTGTTTCGTCTTTATTTAAGCGCTTGCCTGTTGATATATTAAATTCCCTCACCCGCTCTTCGGACACCCCCCCAACAAGTGCGGGGCAGGCCCTCTCCCGCTTGCGGGAGAGGGGAAAAAATCCACTTTCCACGTTTTCTCAATTACAACAACGTCATATTGGGATTATAGTTCACGAAGCTTTACAATATTTTAGCGAAAATTATAGCCAGAATATTAATAACTTATCAGAAACTTATCTAAAACAACGTTTATTACAACAATCCGGCGCAGAAGAAGGTTTTGAGATCATCCAAACATGTCTTCAAAATATTCTCCGGGATAAAAAAGCAGCCTGGATATTAAATCAACATCAAGATGCCAAAAGCGAATATGCGCTCACGGCAGTAATAGAAAATCAAATAAACCATATTATTATTGACAGGACTTTTATAGACGAAAATAACATTCGCTGGATTATTGATTATAAAATCACAGAAAATACTTCACCCGAAAAATATCGCGCCCAATTAGAAAAATACGCCAGTATATTTAAACAGATGGAAACACGTCCGATATATTTGGGACTGTATTTTCCGTTGACCCAGGATTGGATTGAATGGAAGTTTGAGGAGTGAAATTGCCAAGCATGTGCCGTCTATTTTTGCTGTTTTATTTAATTTTTATTTTAGCTGGTTGCACATGCCATCCTCTTTCTGCTAAACAACTTTCTCTCATGCCGAGCCTTAAATCTAATCAACCATTAGAAAAAAGTGATAATAGTTTTCCCATACAAAATTTTGCCATCAATGCAAAATATAAATTTTAGTCTTTTATAAAAGATATAGATGCTGCAATTTTTTGAGTGGTCACTCTCGAGATAGAAATAGGCAATGATATTAGTATCAACAACTATCATGGCCTGCCATGTTCTTTGGCTGACTGAATTGTGCGCTGCGTGAGATTAAAACCTTTAGTTTTTTGGCGTAGACGCTGTGCCTGTTTGATCAAATTTTCAGGATTTTGCTCGTTTTCTTGTAAGATTTGCTCAAGATATACAATGACCTCATTATCAATGACTGCGACGATGAAGAGCCGCCTGTTTTTTGAGAAAGGCATAAAGTTTATCTGGAATATTTTTGATCGTTAACGCCGTCATAATATTTTTCATCTCAATTAAGCTGCATTTTGAAATTATAGTTGCTGTCGTTGAAGTGAGCAAGTTTCCTAAATGATGCAAAATTCGTTATAATTCCACCCATCAAATTGAAAAGCTGGGGCAAAAATTGATTATCGTAACAGGCGGCGCAGGGTTTATCGGATCAAACTTTATACTGGACTGGCTTAAGAGCAATAATGAGCCTGTTATCAATATCGATAAACTGACTTATGCAGGTAATATCGCTAATCTCAGCAGCCTTTCGGATGATCCCCGACATATTTTTATCAAAACCGATATCAATGATAAACATACGATGGAAATGCTTTTTCGGGAATATCAACCGCGGGCTACCGTCCATTTTGCTGCAGAAAGCCATGTCGACCGGTCAATAACAGGGCCCGCTGATTTTATTCAGACAAATATACTAGGCACTTTCAGTTTATTGGAAACCGCAAAGGAGTATTACCAAAATCTGTCAGCTGAACAAAAAAAATCATTTCGATTTCTCCATGTGTCAACAGATGAAGTGTATGGCTCTTTGGGTCCGCAGGATCCTGGATTTTCTGAAACTACGCCATATGCACCCAACAGTCCTTATTCCGCTTCAAAAGCGGCATCGGATCATCTGGTCAGGTCGTATTTTCATACTTATGGGTTGCCCGTATTGACTACAAATTGTTCTAATAATTACGGGCCTCGCCAGTTTACTGAAAAATTAATTCCCCATATGATTTTAAACGCATTAGCAGGGAAACCTCTGCCGGTATACGGTGATGGCTTGAATATTCGTGATTGGCTATACGTCAGTGATCACTGCAGTGCAATCAGGTGTGTATTAGAAAAAGGACGTCCTGGTGAGGTCTATAACATCGGCGGAAATAATGAAAAAAACAATCTGACTGTCGTCAATAAAATATGCGAAATATTAGATCAACTCAAGCCATTATCCCCAAATTTATCCTATAAACAATATATCCAATTCGTCAAAGACCGCCCGGGTCATGATCAAAGATATGCGATAGATTCATCTAAAATTCAAAAAGAATTGGGTTGGAAGCCAGAAGAAAATTTTGAATCCGGTCTTTCTAAAACGATTTCCTGGTATTTAGACCAGTATTCAACACAGGATCATTCAGCATGAAAGGCATTATTTTAGCGGGTGGATCAGGTACCAGGCTATATCCCGTTACACAAGTTGTCTCGAAACAATTATTGCCTATTTATGACAAACCCATGATTTATTATCCCCTGACGACGTTATTATTAGCAGGCATTAAAGATATTTTGATTATCTCAACGCCTGAGGACACTCCACGTTTTGAGCAGTTATTGGGCAATGGCGAACAGTGGGGTATAGAATTGACATATACTGTTCAGCCCTCGCCTGATGGATTAGCACAAGCTTTTATTATAGGGGAACAATTTATTGCTGGCGAAAATTGTGCTTTAATTCTGGGTGACAATATCTATTATGGTCATGATTTATCCGATCAATTACAACATGCTGCAGATAAAAAAGATCGTGCAACGGTTTTTGCCTACCGCGTGAGTGATCCGGAAAGATATGGTGTTGTGGAATTTGATCAAACAGGCAAAGCCATCAGCATCGAAGAAAAGCCGTTGAAACCCAAATCACACCATGCCGTGACGGGACTTTATTTTTATGATTCCCGCGTGATAGAAATTGCAAAGAATTTAATTCCCTCTCCGCGCGGAGAATTGGAAATTACAGACGTAAACCGCTATTATCTTGAACGCGGCGAACTGGATGTCGTAGTCATGGGACGTGGACATGCCTGGCTGGATACGGGAACCCATGATTCCATGCTGGAAGCCAGTCTTTTTGTTGAGACTATTGAAAAACGTCAGGGGCTCAAAATCGCCTGCCCTGAAGAAGCGGCTTTCCGTATGGGATATATTAATCAGCAACAATTAGGTTTATTGGCGGAACCAATGATGAAAAATGGGTATGGAAAATATCTGATGACTATTGCTGTCGAAAAAAATACTTTATGCTGACAAAAAAACTTCCTGTTTATTATGATTCCTCAAAGAGACGTATTCCCCTGATTGCTGAATTCAGGGAATTAATGCGCTATCGTGAATTATTAATGTTGCTCATTGCGAACAGCATTAAAACCAGATATAAACGCTCTGCATTGGGCGTACTCTGGACGATGCTCAATCCGCTATTATATATGAGCGTGATGGTCATTGCTTTTTCAACGATATTTCGTTTTACCATACCTCACTATCCCGTGTATTTATTGGCAGGATTAATTGCCTGGAATTTTTTTTCCCAGACAACCACGCAGGCAATGAACAATCTGATTTGGGGAGGATCGCTGTTAAAAAAAATCTATTTACCCAGAACCATTTTTGCTGTTGCTGCTGTCGGCAATGGCGTGATTAATTTACTTTTGGCGTGTATTCCTCTGATCATCATTATGCTTTGTACGGGCCAGCCTATCTATGCCGCCTGGTGGTTTCTACCTGTCGCTATCCTGATTCTCTCCGCGGTATCATTAGGTGTTGCGTTAATTGTTTCCATGATTGCCGTATTTTTTGCGGATATTCTCGAACTCTATCAAGTTTTACTCCAGGCCTTATTTTACTTAACGCCAGTGATGTATCCTGAAAGCATTTTGCCTCACACTATCCAACGTCTCATGCTCTTTAATCCTGTTTATGATGTCGTCAAGATTTTCCGAACGCCTATCTATAATGGACATTTGCCTTCGATTCTATCTCTATCAGCGGGATTGATTGCTGCTTTCTTAGTATTATTGGTCGGCTGGTGGTTTTTTACCAGAAAAGCAGATCAAATTGCGTACCGGATATAGTTTATGACTCATATGATTGAACTTGATAATGTAACTGTAAACTATAAATTAGCCAGCGAACGCGTCCATTCTTTTAAAGAATATATCATCTCCAAACTTAAACGTAAAATATCGTATGAGTATTTTCATGCACTCAAAAACGTTTCTCTTGAGATAAAAGCAGGCGAAGTATTTGGATTAATTGGCGACAACGGTGCAGGTAAAAGTACTTTACTCAAAGTTGTCGCTCGAGTGTTAAAGCCTACCACAGGCCGCGTGCGTTTACATGGCCGTGTTTTTCCACTATTAGAATTAGGTGCGGGCTTTGATATGGAATTGACAGGCCGTGAAAATATTTATTTAAACAGCGCTATTCTGGGCTTTAAAAAATCTGATGTCACATCGCGTTTTGACCGCATAATCAGCTTTGCAGGGCTAGAAGAATTCATTGATGTCCCTGTTAGAAATTATTCTACGGGCATGATTAGTCGATTAGGATTTGCGATTGCGACAGATATCCAACCTGAAGTATTAATCATAGATGAAGTTTTATCAGTAGGCGATGCAGATTTTCGAAAGCGTTCGGGCGAACGCATCCAGAAATTCTGTGCGGGCGGCACAACGGTAATTTTAGTGTCACATGCTTTGGATACGATAGCAAAAATGTGCGGCCGGGCCGCATGGCTGCGACATGGAGAAATAAAAAAAGTTGGCAGGACAAATGAAGTTATTGCTGAATATCAGAAATGATTAGCATTTCCATCGTAAGCCATGGGCAGTTTCAATTGGTTAAAAACCTATTAGATGATCTGGAAAAATATAATAAAGACGATATTGAAATTTTATTAACAATCAATATTCCAGAAGAATTACCCCAAAACTTTTTAAATTATCATTTTCCTGTAAAATCAATCATCAACTCAATACCCATGGGCTTTGGTGCAAATCATAATGCAGCTTTTCAAGAGGCACAATATTCTTATTTTTGTGTATTAAATCCTGATATAAGATTAATCAATAATCCCTTTCCTGCTTTGGTGCGGGATTTAAATGATATGAGAATAGGCGTGGTTGCACCATTAATGGTGGATGAAAAAGAAAAATTGCAAGATAATGCGAGAAAATTTTTAAATTTTACAGGATTATTCAAAAGAATTTTGAGCATATCAAGCTATAGCAATAATAGTTCTTACCCGGATTGGGTAGCAGGCATGTTTATGTTGTTTAGAAAAGAAGTCTTTGAAGAGATAAAAGGCTTCGATGAAAAGTATTTTATGTATTGCGAAGATATGGATATTTGTGCAAGATTAAGAAATAAAAAATATGAAATTTATTATGAACCCGCAGTAAAAATTATTCATTCAGCACAAAGACAAAGCCATAAAAATATGCGCTATTTTATTTGGCATGTACAAAGTCTTTTGAGATTTTTGTATCGATATTATTTTATGTACTAACGCGGGTTCTGTCATTCCCGCCGCACAAAGATCAAAAGATTATTAAGATTTCTAGCGGGAATCCAGAGCAAGCTTGAATGTGAAAAAAAACAGTCTACTTATTTTAGATATGTACTTGATCCCCGCCGGAAATCCTGGCGTTCTTCTTATATGTAACGCGGCGGGGATGACACAGGTTGTGACAGATGTATGGGGCGCCGGGAAATTTAGGAAGTTTTTTGGAGGGTATTTCTAAATATAAACATCCTCAAGTTTTTTGACGATAACATCTCCATAATAATTCTGTATTGCATGAGACCTTGCAGTTTCAATAATAGATTGGTTTGGAAAATTTTCAATAACTTTTTCAATTTTTTCAAGCCATTCTCCCTGCTGCGCTAAAAATCCATTTTCGCTATCTTTAATAATATTTTTATAGATATACGTTGGAGAAGCGACAGAAATCGTTCCAACGATAGCCGCTTCAAAATATTTTAATTCAGATTTGCAATGCGTAAACTCATTAACCAACAATGGGATAAGGTTGACATCACATTCAGCAATTTTTTTCTGTAAAGAAATATAATTTTGCATGGGAAGATACTCAACTCGTCCATCATCTTTAAACTTTTGCAAAATTGAAGGTAAAGTAAGATAACCTACAAGTCGTAAATGAATCTTATGGTTTTTTTCCATTAACCCATATAAATCAGAAGCGATAGATTTAAAATCATTATTATGAGAGGGGGATCCACTAAAATAGCCCAATAAAATATTTTTTTGTGCAGCATGAATGTTTTTAATATTATAATATTGACTTTTTATCAGCCGCAATTTATTGGAAATATTCATTTGTTGTTCATTGATAAAATTTGGAATGATATAACCTATTTTATTTAAAAGCATTTGTAGTTTATGAGACAAAAAACCATTTGTTGTAATATAGGCGCTGCACAGAGAGGCTGTTAGAAACAATCTGGAAACATAAGCAAAGTATAGTTGGTAATTTTCATCTCCCATTTCAATATCCAAATTATTCATAACAAGTGGAAGCTTTGTAATATCGAATATTAAATCGTCCACATCAAAATATAGTTGAATGCTTTTTGAGTGCGCTTTCATGATAAATTTATCCAGCTCAATTGTCCAGGGCACCCTTACGATGACCAGATAATCAACATAGCTAAGGTATTCTGAAAGCAGGCTGAGTTCGTTGATAAAAAAATAGGTTGCAGTCTGTGTACCGCCCTTACTTAATACTTCACACATATTGTAAACGCGGTATCTAAATATACTATTATCTGCTGTGCCATAAATATATACAATTGTTTTTTTATTTTTTGCTTTTAATAAACTCAAACGTTGCGTGAAAGTATGATTTTCCCAGGGATAGGTAAAATTTCGGCATTCTACATCGATATCTTGATCAATCATCATAGTTCCATAAGCTTATATCAGGTTATTGTGAATTCGAAGAACCAGCTTGGTAACCACATCAGAAAGAGATTTTTCCCAGCTTTGAGAAATTTGGTTATTCAGATAATGTGCATATCTTTTTTGGGAATTTTTTGAAAGACTAACGGCATCTTCCAGGTGTTTTAATAATAAATTTCTTTCAGGTTTGGCAGATAGTATATTTTCAGAATATCCTGCGAGAGAGATTTTGTTTTTATACGTATTGGTTAATACGACTGATCCTGCGCAAGCCAAATCCAAGGGAATATAGCTTGGACAAGGTGCAAGCATTAATCCTATACAAAGGTCGACATTGGGAATAAATTGCGCATATTCATCCAAAGTCATTTTTCCTAACATTTCAGGTTTGCTGCCATCACAAAATTTTACAGGAAAACCCACATCTCCTGCAAAAAGAATATGCCATTCTTCTGATTTTATTATCCCCAATCCAATAGCATCATTGAGCAATGTGAGTCCCGTATAAAATAAATTTCTTGGTGTCATTGGCCTGGCATAAAACAATAAATTATATTTTTCTTTTTTATCCAAAAAGTTTTCTTGAGACAATGGTTTTATATACGGAAAAGCAGGTTCAAAATAGAATCCATTTTGTTCAATATGTTTATAGCCATCCTGAACAAAATATTCTTGTAATATCCTGGTGTTAATAACGGGAATCATGTTGTTGTCATTAAAAATTTCATCAATCATAACGTGTTCATCACCATTAGGATAAAATATTTTTTCATTTTCTTGTAATAAATAGATATATTTTGCTCTCATGTTGATTTTTTTAACGACATAAGAACTCCACCAGGAAGAAGATATAAATATGTCTTTTTTAGTCACAGGGAGCGAATATTTTTCTGATGGCAGCAAAGTTAAAGGGAAAGAGCATATTTCATACTGCAAGGGTATTTGAATATGGTGAATTTTAGCAAGCTCAGGAAAAACTGATGTTTTTACATATCCATTATCTTGCGTGATAATTCTTAAAGGGCATCCAATCTGATTGGCAAGCATGATAGAAAATACAATTGAAGTTGCTACTCCTCCGTATAATGAATTCTCATTGAGAGTATCTATAATGATATTGAGCCTTAAATTATCTTCTGTGGAATAAACTGTTGGAATAGTGGAAATATTAATAAATCTGTTTCCTAAAATATTTAAAACTTCATGCTGCTTTTCTTTAAGAAGCCTGGATACTTTAATTTTTTCTCTTACAAAAAATTTAAGCTTCATGAAGAAAGACCGGTATCCTTCTTGTTGTAAAATCTGTAATCCTCTATTGAAGTATTTTTTAAATTTGAAATACATATCTGCATCACCCTTTAACATTGTAAACGAAATAAATTCATAGCAGTGATATAACATTTATACAATATTCTTGACTTTAAAATGATTTTTTTTATGGTACTGCGCTTAATTTTGAAATAGTAAAAATAATTCGATATTTGTTTGACGCCCTCTCGAAATTCGCCCAGTGAGATATTTTTTAAATCCATATCTTTTTGTTTATTTAAAAGTATCGGGTAATTTTTTTTGAAATTTTCTTCTCTTTGGAGGATTGCCTGATATTTTATAGGCACCCGATAAAGCGACGTTAATTTATTGACTAAAATAAAATCAACGTGAAGTGAAAACCTTATCCATAAATCCCAATCTTCCAATGCATCCAGTGACACATCAAATCCGCCTGCTTTTATGTAAAGTTCCCGACGAAACATGACGGATTGAATGGGTAAATAATTATAATCCCATAATAGATAACGGGAAAATGGTTGACAATGGTTGATCAATGGCGAAGATTCTTTATATCGAAAGGGATCGGATTGAACTAATTCAGTCGGCACTTCCCAGGCAACACTGTAAGCAGCACCTAAAGTTGAATTCTCTAATAATACGGATACTAATATTTCAATATGGTCTGCAAAAAACAAATCATCGTCGTCCAGAAAAACAATATATTCACCTGTTGCCAATGCCAGTCCTTTATTCCCTGCTGTGCATCGCCCTGATTTTTCTATAGATTGATAAATAATATTTTTAAATCTGTTTGTTTGTTGGAGTGATGTTATAAAGCTTTTAGCTGTTTCACTTCCATCTTCAATAACAACTAATTCAATACAGAGATAAGTCTGGTTTAATACGGAAGAGACGGCTTCTTTAAGCCATCCAATGCGTCCATGATAAGTTCTGATAATGATACTGACCAGGGGTAAATTTTCTTCAGGTAAAATCGGGCATGGATAAAAAGCGCCTTCACGACGCAAATCATAATCCCAATATTTAAATAAAAATTTAATATGCCTTTTTTTACGGGTACGCAGAAAATAAGGTGTATTTTTAAAAATAGAAATTAAGTTGTTAAAAAGAATTTTAATTCGGTCTGGAATATTAACACTCAGAAAAAACAATGTAAAATACATGAAAAATCCTATCAGAATTTCGTGTATTTTCCCAAATCGTAACCTCAGATAAATATTGGCCAGTTTGCTTCCATAATATTGCGCGGCTTTAAGTTGGCTGGCGTGTTCATATGCATAATGCCAGCAAACCGCGCGTGGACAATATTTTAAGCGATATCCCAAATCACGCAGCCGATAGGATATATCGACATCTTCTCCATATAAAAAAATGCGCTCTTCATATCCTTTGACCATTTCAAAAGCAGTCTGGCTAAAAAGTATACATGCACTTGAACTCCAATGCGTTTCAAGCGTAACAGGATGATAATATTTAGGATGTTCGTAAGGTTTTTGGCGAAACTCCCAACTGCCGATTTTACTATTTTCATCTGCTTTTGCTGCTTGAATAATCTCTACTAAAGCATTTTTTTCAAAAGTTAAATCTATATTAGTCACTAAAAAATAGTTGGACTTTGATTTTTCAAAATTTCGATTATGCCCATAACCAAACCCTTTGTTTTCGCTTTTGGTCATCTTAAATTCTTTAAATTTTTTTTGATGCTGTAATTTGAGGCTTTCAAGTATCGCAAAAGTTTCGTCCGTAGAATCATTATCGTGAATATACACATTCAAAAACAAAAGGGGATAATTTTGTTGTATAAGACTCCCAAAAAAAGGGGTTAGCCATTTTGCAGAGTTATAAGTGACGATAGAGATATCAATGATCGTATTCGTTAACATACTTTGACTGTGCCTATATTGCTGTTTTCCAAATTGTATTGCGTATTTCTCTGTACACGACAAAATTTTGATAATCTTGTTATTTCTTTGATTAATGTAGGGTGGATTAGGCCTTACAATTAGCCTTAAGTTTTTGTTGATTTGGCATTAAAATATACCCCAACCCCGGCGTCATTGCGAGCGTAGCGAAGCAATCCAGTAGAGACGCAATATTTTGCGTCTCTACAATAAATCTTCGTACAAATCTTTCCAATCAGGATTGCTTTTTTCAATCAACGTTAATTTCATTCTTCTTGAACCGCCTTTAATTTTTTTTTCTCGGCCAATCGCGCTCAACATATCACCATGAAGTTCATAATACACTAACTGCTTACAGCCATAGCGTTTCGTAAAACCTTCTATTTCCAAATATTTATGTTGATAAATTCGTCTGATAAGGTTATTTGTTACACCAGTATAAAGTGTACCATTACGTTTATTTGTCATAATATAAATCGCTGGCTTGTACTTTTTTCGCATGATTGTCTCCTTATTAGTATTAGGGTCTATTAACATTTAAATTCTATCTTGTTCTGGATTGCTTCCGCCTCGCTAGCGCTCGGCGTCGCAATGACGCCGGGGTTGGTTAATGCCAAATCAACAAAAACTTAAGGCTAATTGTAAGGATTAGGCGCGCCAGCGCCGTAATCCACCAAATAGCGCAATTTTCTGGTGGATTACGCGCCTCACGGCGCTAATCCACCCTACATCTATTTTTTGTCATGTACAGAGGCGTATTTGCATAAATGCCACTTTTCTCAGACAATTATTGTATAATGATTTCGTCAAATTAACAAATATGTCTGCTTATTACCATGCGCGGGGAACGATTTTGCATAACAAAAAATCGATAATTGCCGGAACTCATATAGGTGAGACCCTTTTGTGCGATTTAAGTAATGAACAAGTTTACTTAAATCAGATAAAAGCATTGCAGTTAAAATTAAAAAAGGTTGAAATAACCTGTTGTGAAATTCAGAAACTACGTGAGAAACTTAAATCGGCAGAAGCCGATTTGTTACACTTACAAGAAAATTTTAGTCGTCTTTGCTCTTCGAAATCCTGGCAAATAACAAAACCACTGCGCTTTTTCAATCGGTTACTGAATCGATTAACAGGACGCACCAAATCGAAAAAAAAGATTTTATTAAAAGCAGAAATACAATTAACCCGGGATAATTTGCAGGAAATGTCACACTCTTCGTCTATAGATAAAGCAGAGGTGAATTTGTCAGATATCAAATTTGACTATGCTCTCTCACCTCTTGTTTCTATCATCATCCCTGTATATGGCAAGTATGAATATACGTTGCGATGCCTAAAATCCATTGCTTCTTATCCACCACGCTGTTCCTATGAAATTATTATCATGGATGATGCCTCTCCAGATGATGCTTATCAAAATTTAATTGACATTGCCGGGCTGCGTGTTATTCGAAATGCTTCTAATCTTGGATTTATTCGAAATTGTAATAAGGCAGCGGATATTGCCCGCGGTGAATTTTTATTATTTCTGAATAATGATACAGAAGTCTTACCTGATTGGTGTGATGCGCTCATTGAGACTTTTCATGAATATCCTCATACAGGGTTGGCGGGTTCAAAGTTTATTTTTCCAGATAATAAGCTACAAGAAGCGGGCGGCATTATCTGGAAAAATGGATTAAGTTGTAATTTTGGCTGGGGAGATGATGCTGACAAGCCTGAATATAATTACGTCAAAGAAGTAGATTATTGTTCTGGCGCGTCTATTTGTATTCGTCAATCGCTTTTTAAACACATTGGCGGCTTTGATGAGCATTATCTGCCTGCTTATTGTGAAGACAGCGATCTCGCTTTTAAAATCAGAGCTGCGGGTTATAAGGTCATTTATCAGCCGTTCTCGCGCGTATATCACACGCAAGGAGCAAGCTATAACGTTATCTCAGATATACAAACTCATCGAGATAAAAATCCACAAAAACTTTATACACGCTGGAAAGATATTCTTGAAAAAGAGAATTGTATTCACGAGCAAAATAGTTTTTGGGCGCGAGACCGAAGTACTGGCAAACCCGTTATTTTAATTATAGATGAGGCTGTACCCAATAATACAAAAAATGGAACTGTTGGGTTTTATTTACAATTCTTTGCAAAAAATGGTTTTAACGTTAAATTGTGGACAAAAGATGGTATTTATGACCCTGTCCAGACACCCTATTTCCAAAAAATGGGCATAGAAGTATTTTACGGACAGCCATGTTTGGATAAGTTTACAGCCTGGCTTGATCAAAACGATGTTTATTTGAATTATATTTTTATCAGTTGTCCTGAAGTGGCAGAAATATTTTTACCGATACTTAAACATGTCGAGCACGCCAAACTCTTAGAATTTTCTTGATTATCGGCTTTGCCAGGTGAAATAATTTATTCGAAAAAATTTTATTTAATATCCGTTGATGAAGCAGCAGTGTATTTATTTCCCAATAATAATGTCCGACAATAGTTTGTAATCTGAGAATTTTACGTCTTTCGGAAAAAGGATTGCCTATGGCTTCCTTCTCAACGGGATGCACGTAATGATATTTTAGTCTGTCATACTGTAATATTCTTTCTCCATCTTCATAGTAATCATAAATATATTTTTTTGTAAAATTTTGCGTTGTGATTGCAAAACTTTCTCCATCATCATGTTTTATTTTTTCAGTGTAAGAAACGAGCGCATTTAAAAAAACATCTGATGCGAAAACTGTTTTATCCTGATAGCGTAGTACACCATAGGAAAAACTTTTTAAAAACCAGACTTTGATAAAATTTAAAATTGCAGGTGTTTTTTTAAATGCGTAAAAATAATTCTGCCAGGTACCATGAAATATCATTTCTTCAATAGACACTTGTGTGGAATCTTTAGGTATAAGTATAGCGTCATAGTGATTGAGATCAGAAAACAGTTTATCTATATTTAAATTTGTTATTCTATTATTCTCTATAAATATCACTTGTTCGTATTCATGGTTTTGTGAAAAGAGGGTGTAAAATCCAAGACACTTCAGGGCAGAAATTAAGACCATTTTTTCAAGACCAAAAGCAGCATATTGAGAGTTTAACGTACCCCAGGTTAAATCCTGCATTGGCAATAATTTAACTTTATCAGGCAAAATTTGTGAAGCATTACTGTGGTTATCAATGACGATAATATAAATATCGACGTCATTATCCTGCGATATCAGTGTGGAAAATGCAGAAGGACAGAAATACGGTGCTATCGTAAATAAAGCTTTCCTCACATTTTTTCTCCATAATGCGTTTGGTATAAAAGTTCAATTTTTTCAAAAACAAGTTCTGGAGGGACGAAATTCGAACAATCATTTTTCTTATATAGAGAACAAAAATTTTTCTGACCGCAAGGACAGCAGGACAATCCATTTTGAAGATCCCAATAGAGATAACCTGATTTTGCATTAGAATGAAAATAACTTGTTGAAGAAAAAAGCATGAGTGTAGGATGTTCCAAACAATGTATACTAAAATGACCCGGAAATGAATCTCCGCCCAAAAAAATAGCATGTTTTCGAATATTGTTTTCCAAATCCGCAAGCGACGTAAACGGAAATTGTTCGACTTCCAGCAGATTAGGTCTGTCTGATAATACGGAAATCTTATAGCCTGCTTTTTTTAATAAATCAATCAATCTTTTTTGAAAAGCTTCAGGATATATTTTAAGATGCCATCCCGCATCAAAATGCATAAAAATGCTTTTTTCTTTTGGAGAAAAAACCTTTTTTGTTTCAATGATTTCATCTATCAATAAAAAGGGTTGGTTGCTTAGACTAAACTTCCACTGATCGACCAGATGGAATTCCGCTGCGTTATAATTTCTTATAGGTCTAAAATAATAATAAGGAAACTCTGTAGGAATTTTTGGCATCACTTCTTCAAACAAATATAGGGCTTCATTATTTTGATGCCTGGTATTCAGCGGATCTTTGTTTTTCCCTCTTTCGGGAGAATCTACAGAAACCAGATCCATTTTAATATCAGGTAAAATATGCCTGACGATATCCTCGAATTCTTTGCAAAAAACCAGCCGGGTAAAATTGTGTTTTACTTCTTTAAATGCTTTCGCAAAAAAGAGCATATCGCCTGCATGGTAAGGCATAACAGCCGAAAATTCATTTGAAGAAAGATTTGAATTTAAATCTGAGTTAAGAAAATGCAAAACCATGCGCTTAAGTTTCAGCAGGTGTTCTTCACCCAGATAAAACCCTGTTTTTGGCTGCGGAAGGAAATTGGCTGAATTGTATAAAACATGCAAATCGGCAGATGGATAAATTTTTTTGATCATACTAAAATCAATGATAGCGCTGACGCAGGATAAAAATCTGATAAAAAAAGCCTCTTCCTGAGTGATCATATAGGGGAAAAAAACGCCTAGCAGCACATCATTCGATGTAGAAAAAACCTGAATGCGCCCTGAAAATGTATCGAGTCGCTGTGAAATCATCCACCAATGGCTTTCTGTAAAGTCCACTAATGGGTTTAATAAAAAAAATCCGCCTGATATTTTTGCATGAATTTTTGAATAAGCCGCCTCAAGGTATCTTCCGGGCGTTGCTGCCAGGGAGTGCATCAGTGCATAAGGATAAGACAAATCCTTTTTCTTTTTAACAATAGGAAAATTAATGATTCCAAATTTTTGCTGTAAAAAAGGATTAAATGATAATAGATTTTCTTCTTCACGAACAGCTAAAAAAGTAACAGAATGATGCTCAAACACAAAAAATTCCTCCACGTTTTATTATTATACCGAATTTAAATATTTTTTGAAACAGGCATTTGTCGCACAATGTTATGCATAATCACGAGATAATAGGGATTTAATTCGGCGAAGTGGTTGGGTAATTTTCCAGCTTATTGAATTTAAAAGCAGATTTTTTTCTTGTGTAAGTTTTGTATTTTCGTGCTGAAGGACTTCCTTTTCCTGCTGAAGTTTTTTCTTTTCGGATCTTATCTGATGACAAAAAACATCAAAAGAGGCAACAAGTTTAAAAAAATCAGGGCATGAAAAATTTACTTTTTCCAGTAATGGATCAGGCGAATTTTGCAAAAGGTTATATAGCGCTTCTACAGCAGGAAAAACAAGATGCTCGGATTTTGCTTCCAGGCACAGCATTGCCAGATAAAATGGGATTAAGGCGTCAGTAAAATCATTATAGTGATTTTTTAATTCTGGAAAAATTTTTAACAGCTCATCAAGAGAAGATATATTAAAAAAGCGTTGAATACTATGTTTATATTCCCAATCGCTTCTAATCTGGTTTTCAAGACGACCACTGCTGACATTCATACCGTTATCACGTACGCGATATTGGATTAGTTTATCTTCAAGAACATAAAGCTCAAAGTTAAAGCACAAACGTATCCAAAAATCAAAATCTTGTAACTGCAGGTAGCATGGATTGTGTCCGCCAATTTTTTCATACACCGATTTTCGAATTAAGCCACTCGGCGCACATAGACAATTGCCATGATAGAAAAAATAATTCAACCATTCGAAACGTGTACGATTAGGTTGATCAAAAATACTATAATAAAAATGATCTTTGTTAGCAAAAGGTCGGCTTTCCTCATCAATAATATGTGCCCGAGAGAGGACAGCCCCTACTTCATGATGCGTATCTAAGAATGCAACTTGTTTTTCCAATCTTTCTGACATCGCGATATCATCTGAACCCAAAAGGGCAATGTATTTCCCTTTTGCTTTTGCAATAGAGAAATCCAATGCACGTGAAACTCCCTGATTTTTGGAGAGACAAAACAGCTGAATACGAGGATCAGTAAATTTTTCAATGACTTCTACTGTATTATCAGCAGATGCGTCATCTGTAATAATAATTTCAAAATCCTGGAGAGTTTGATCCAAAACACTTTGAATTGCTTCAGCAATGTATTTTCCGTGATTATACGAAGGGATAATCACACTGACAGTTGACATAAACATTTCCTAAATTCTTGATTCAAGCAAGATACAGAATTATACCACATCTTGTTTTGGATTTTTTGCAGTAAATCTGCCGCATTGACTTTGAATTATTGTAATAATATCGTGTAAAATGATCAGCTTAATGCGAGGAAGTTAATATTATGCTAGAGACCTGCCAGATTATTCAGTTAAAAAAAATCCCAGATGCGAGGGGCAGCTTGACTTTTATCGAGGGCAACAAAGATATCTCTTTTCAGATTGAAAGAGTTTATTATCTTTATGATGTTCCCGCCTCTTCTACAAGAGGAGGGCATGCACATAAAGCTTTGCAACAACTAATCGTAGCAGTTTCGGGCAGTTTTACAGTGGTTTTGGACGATGGTAGAGAAAAAAAATCCTTTCATTTGGGTCGTCCTTATGAGGGTTTGTATGTTTGTCCTATGATTTGGCGAGAAGTGAATAATTTTTCGTCAGGCTCCGTTTGCTTGGTCTTGGCCTCAATACCTTACGATGAAAATGATTATTATCGTGATTATTCAGCCTTTCGTAAAGCAGTAACAAAGTGAATCGTATTCCTTTTCTGAGTATGGCTGATGAATACGATGAGATGAAACAAGAGTATTCTGCTATTTTTCATCGCTGTATGGAAAAAAGTCATTTTATTTTGGGTGAACAAGTTTTACTTTTTGAAGAAAATTTTGCACAATATTGCGAAGCAAAATATGCGATTGGCGTAGGAAATGGGTTGGATGCTCTGGAACTTGTTATCCGTGCCATGGATATTGGCGTGGGAGATGAGATTATTGTTCCCGCACATACTTTCATCGCAACATGGCTTGCGGTATCTCAGGCAGGCGCTACGCCTGTTCCTGTAGATGTTGATGAGTATACTTGCAATATTAACCCTGAATTGATCAAAGCAAAGATAAATTCAAAAACCAAAGCTATCATGCCCGTGCATCTTTATGGTCAACCCGCTGACATGGATCCGATATTGGAGGTTGCGAGACAATTTGGCTTAAAAGTCATTGAAGACGCGGCTCAGGCACATGGCGCGCTATATAAAGGCAAGCATGTAGGCAGTCTGGGAGATGCAGCATCCTTTAGTTTTTACCCCGCCAAAAATCTGGGTGCATTTGGTGATGGTGGCGCAATAACGACAAATGATTCTGCGCTCGCAGAAAAAATTCGATTACTCAGAAATTACGGTTCTGAAGTAAAATATCATCATAAAATTAAGGGCGCTAATTCACGCCTGGATGAATTACAAGCCGCATTTCTCAATGTTAAATTAAAAAAATTAGACCAATGGAATCAACAAAGGCGTCAACTTGCAAATTATTATACCTCGTTGTTCAAAGAAAATAGTTCAATACAATTGCAGAATGTCCCTAATGATATTGAGCCCGTTTGGCATTTATATACTATTCGTGTACCTCAACGTGATAAATTAATGGATTATTTAAAATCCGAAGGTATCGATTCTATTATTCATTATCCTATTCCGCCGCATCTAAGTCCTGCATATGCTGAATTTGGTTATAAAACACGCTCTTTTCCATTAGCTGAAAAAATTACACGAACTACATTGAGTTTGCCGCTTTGGCCATATATGCAAAAAGCGCAGATAGAAAAAGTGGCGGCATGTATTTTAACGGCAAAATGAAGTTTTCAGATAAGTATAAAAACCAATTAAAAATGTTAAGAATATCGCCAAAAATATGTAGCACATATCATGAGATGTCCATGGACCGTGAAACATGAAGTATGACTGGAACGGAAATTCTTGAAAAAGTTGAGTGCTTGCTGAATTTGGAAGTTGAGCAGGTAACCGAATTTTTAACCAAAAACACGAATTAAAAAGAGACAGGCCAACAAAAAATGTTAGAAATCGTGGCGTTAATTTTTCAATAATCCCTTTATTTTGATTAATGCTGACTCCCAGGAAAAAAATCAATATGGGAATAACATTGAGAAGGTGGCGTGACTCACTGTCAATAGCGACGATAAAGCTAAACACAGTCAGCAAAAATAATCCAGCCGATGATGCTTTAATTTGAGCAATAAACTCTTTAAATAAGATTAAAAATAATAAAATAATGGGACCATAATATACAAAGTGCATAACAAGAAAGCAAATTGGATTAACAATAGCTTCATAAGAAATTGTAAAGAAATATTCTTTTTTAGAATACCCCACCCCTGTTGTACAGTAAAAATATTTTATCAAAAATGATACGCCATAAATGAGAATAATGTAAATTAAAGCTTTTTTTAGTTTTAAACGAGAGAAAATATCTTTAATGGAGATATTTGCAAAAAGTTGTTTTTGCGCATAATACATATAAAAGTATAGCACTATAAGAGAAAATAAGTAAAATTTATAGTTGATGCTTGTAATGCTGTTTTCAAGAATGCCGTTGAGATAATTAAATTCGCTTGGTGAAAAAATTGGTTTAAGAAGAGATATGGTGTGATCAAAAAGAATAGTTAAATAATGTGGGATTGGAGAGAAAGTTGCGCCAAATAGTTGGTAATAATGCAAACTGATTGCTACGCTTGAAAAAACCACAGTTAACGCTATTAATATCGGAATATAACGATTGTAATTATTATGATTTATAACTTTTTTCATCGGGGTGTTCAATTCGAAACAAAATAGCAGTAATCCCAGCAAAGCAAAAGTGGGAAATGTAAAGCTTCCTGCGAGTGCAGTCAGCAAAAACAATATTTTATTTTCTTTAAGATAGCTGTAAAGGAGGAGTACGCCAAGCGAAAATGCAGCGGTATCAGGAATAAGCGTATAATATCCTGAAAATTTCAGCACTGCAAAATTCAGGAACATGCCGGAGAAAATCATGATCCTGACGGGCTGTTGGAGTTTGTAAGCGCATAAATAAAAAAATAATAAGCCTATAAGCAGAAATACATAATTCGTGATTATAGCGCCAATTAAGAGAGTATGATCGGTTATAGGTATATGAAATATTTTCGTTGTTATATAAAAACCCATGTTGGGAAAAATATGCTGAAGTTGATAAAAGTCAAATGTGTGCGTCTTTAAGAGGATGCCAAAATGCTTAAACATAAGTCCCGTAGCAGCACCATCAAAAAATCCAAGCCCATTGCCGACATCAATTTTTTGTCCGAAAAACAGATTATAGGTTATAAAAAATAAAAAAAACGATACAGCAAAAATTTCAAGTACTTTAAATTTAAAAACATTGTTATTTTCTATTCCGGGCATAGTCCTACCTCTCTGGTTTAATTAAGTCGCAAAAAACAATATAATCTCTAATATAGTCATCAGGATTATAATAATCAGATGCAAATACCAATAATACAGCATCAGGTGAATAGCGATATTGAATGCCCCATGTCATAGGCGGCAGGTAAAGCCCGATATTAGGCGCATCCAGACTAAATTCTTCGCGATGTTTGCCGTCATCAGCTACAACAGAACATGAACCTTTTATGCAAATGAGAAATTGATGACACTCTTTATGAGCGTGCTCGCCGCGAATTTCAGAACTTTCGACATCAAAAACCAGAAAATATCTTTTAGGTATAAAGGGGATCTGCCTGGGGAATTCTCCGACAGACAAGCTGCCGCGAAGGTCAGTAATGACGGGCAGCGAATGTAAGGTTACGCCTTTTACTGTTGTATTTTTTTGTGCAGGAATATTTTTTTCAGGAGATTTTGTTCCAGCATGATGTTTGGGTGTATCGGTATACCCAATTATTTTAGCAGGATTACCGACAACAATTGCATTCGGCGGCACTGATTTTACGACAACACTGCCCGCACCTATCATTGCATTTTCGTGAATAGTGATGCCCGGAAGTAATGTTGCGTTTGCGCCGATTGAGGCATTTTTTTTTATTAGCGTACGCGCAAATGATTCGGGATAAATTTTACTTCTGGGAAATTTGTCGTTAGTAAAAGTAACATTGGGGCCGATAAAAACATTATCTTCGGCCGTAATACCATCCCAGAGTTGGACACCGCACTTGATCGTCACATTATTGCCTATGATTACGTCATTTTCAATAAAAACATAGTCGCAGATATTACAGTTTTTGCCAATTCTTGCGTTAGGCAAAATATGTGCGAAAGCCCAGATACGGGTATTTTCCCCTATATTTTTTGATTCACAAATACCTTGTGGGTGAATAAAGATATTCATATAAATCCTCACGTTAAAATAGTCATTACCAAATTTTATTCAGAAACCAGTGTTTCTTTTTTATGGCTTTTTTTCGATAAAATAATTTTAGATATTCGATTAGGAAGTTTAACAATAAAAGTACGTGCAGGGCATTCTATAAACCGCCACATTAAATAAGCAGATGTTAAAAGTAATACCCAATAGGCCACATAACTAAAAAGATGATATGTGCTCAAAAAACCACCATACTGAGTATTATATAATCCATAATGATTTATATAATACTGACGAAAAATATAATGTAAAAGGTATAGCGCATAACTGAGTTCACCCAGCAAAACAAAAAATCTTAAATTGAGCCATTTTGATATTACTCCTTTTTGAAGAGCAATAACCATAAATAAAGCGCCGAAACAAAAACATGAGCCGCTATACAAAATCCAATATTTTCCAGCTAAACCGACATATCTTTGCAAACTATTTGCCAACGCATAATCGAAATATAAACTTATCAAGGTCAGTAACAATAGTATTGTTTCAATAAAGCTTGCCTGAAAAAATGAAATATTTAACTTCTTTAATTTTTTATACCCTAATACCATCGTTATCCCTAACATAAATTCAAACACATGACTTAATGGATTAATATATATTAATGCATGTATGCTTGGTACAGCGCTTAGTTCAGGAATATGCGTTACATTGCATATTATTATCATGCTAAGGAGAATGATAAAAGTCATTATTAATTTAACAAACCACGTGCGTTCCAAACGAAAAATCAATAGAGGAAAAAGCAAATAGAAAAATACTTCTGTTGAAACGCTCCAGGAAGGAGAATTAAACGAAAAATAAAATGCGGCATTAGGTATCCACGCATGAATCATGGTAATGTTGCAGAATAAAATTAATTTTTGTAAAGCCGTGGTCAGAGAGGTTTCTGTAGAAGGAAAAAGCAACAAAAAAAATAATAATAGTGCTGCTATGTGCGCTGGCCATATCCTTGCAAAACGGGCAAGAAAAAACTTTGGGACACCTCCTTTTTCTATTTGAGGATAGACATAAGCCAAAATAAATCCCGATAAAACAAAAAAGAATGATACACCTTGATAAACTGAAAAATGACCAAAAAAATCAAGTTTAAAAAATATACCAGATGAGTGTCCAAGAATAATCATGAACGCAGCAAAAAAACGTAAAGAAGTCAACGCATTCAATTTTTCTGTACTATTTCTCATTTCTGCTCAATACCCCAAAACTTTCTTGCCGCATGATAACAGTTTGCGGACGCATTTTGGAATTTTCGAAAGCGCGCCAGACATAAGAGCCAATGATGCCCAATCCTAACGCATTTAGCCCCGTAAAAAACAAAATAAGTAATATTGTGGTGGTATATCCTGGCAAAAAAATCCAATGAGCTATTTTGGCGATAATTAAAAATATACCAAATATAATGGCAAATAACATGCTGAGCATACCTGAAAAAATCAGTATTCTTATGGGCAAATCAGAAAAGCTGAAAAGACTGTCGCTCAAATAGCGCAACTTGCGGCTAAATGTCCATGCGCTTTTACCATGTTTTCGAGGCTGTCGGTGATAGGGAATAAAGCTGCGCCGAAATCCCAACCAAAATAAAAGTCCTATCAAACTACTATTGGATTCGTTTAAGTCTAATAAGTGATCACGAAAAATGCGATTGCAACCAAACATATCCACGCCGCCAGGCGGGATATCCTTTTGGATAAATTTTCGATAGCATGACCAGAAAATATATGAAAATATCCGACTTAAAAAAGGATCTTCGCGTTTTTCTCTTACACCAAACGTAATATCTGCTTCATCGCTTTCAAGTACTTTGAAAAATTGAAGCACAAGTTCAGGTGGTTCCTGAAGATCAGCTGCCATCACAGCAAAATAATCTCCCCGCGCCGCTTTAAGCCCGGCTCGAATGGCAGCAAACGAACCAAAATTGCGTGATAACAATATTAGCGTTGTGGGAAAAGTGCAATCAGCCAAATGATTTTTTAAATATAAATAAGAATTGTCAGGACTGCCGTCTACAACAAAAACAACCTCAAGAATTTTGGAAAATTTTTGTTGAAGTAAATTGAGCGCGCTTAGAAGTTCGGGTAACGAAGCTTCGTTTTTATAAACAGGAATAATAAGAGAATACATATTTTATTGTTGCCATTTATTACAGATATCAATGACATGTTGAATCTGGCTATCAGTCATCCAGGGCTGTATGGGCAAGGAAATTTCTGTCTCTGCAAATTTCTGGGCATTAGGTAATTCAGTCAGCTGAATGGCGTTTCTCAATGCTTTCTGATGAGGAATCAAAATTGGATAATGCCGGCCAGTCTGGATGCCCGCATTTTTGAGATACGCTTGAAAATTCTCAGGGTTTTCATTAATCAATACGGGAAAAAGATGCCATACTGAATCTGAATTTTTGGGTATAGGCGGTATTATCATATTTGGGTTTTGGATTTGATCGCGATATTTTTTTGCAATGATTTTTCGCTTTTGAGTCACGAGATCAAGTTCAGGCAGAAAAGCATCGTTTAAAATAGCAGCTTGTATTTCATCAAGACGGCTGTTTAAGCCTAATTCAGTGTGAACATATTTTTGACTTTGACCGTAATCTCTAAGGCAATGAGATTTTTCATATAAATTTTTATCATTGGTTAATAATGCACCACCATCTCCCATACAACCTAGATTTTTTGTGGGATAAAAACTGGTTGCTGTGACTTCTCCTACAGATCCCACAAGTTTATTTTCATTTTTTGCACCAATAGCTTGCGCGCAATCTTCAACAATATGTAAATCAAATTTGTTTTTCAAATATGCTAATTTAGAATATGAAAGTGCGTGTCCAAAAAGATGGACGGGAACGAAATATCGAATATCAGGATTTTCTGACAATATTTTTTCGGATAGCTCCAGATCAATCAAGCCAGTATAATCAGTATCAACAAAAACGGGAACCCCGCCTGCCCGTATAATAGCCAGAGAAGTGGCAAATGCACTTAAGGGGGTGGTTAATACTTTTGCGCCTGGCGGCATCTCTAAAACACGCAAACCAATTTCTATCGCATCCAGGCCATTAGCACAGCCTACTGCATAATTTATGCCCCAATAATCAGAAAGCTTTTGTTCGAACGTTTTAACTTCTTCCCCCAAAATCAGCCAGCCGCTGCTGCCAACACGATCGATGGCATTTATAGCCTTTTCACGAATATGTTGCCATTGGGCACGAAAGTCATTCATTAAAACAATTTGATTTAGCATAAAGGTTTTTTTAACATCCGCAATTGTTAAAAAAGAAAAAGGCGATTTTAACGCTTATTTTATGAGATATTCAAAATATTGCAATGTTTTTTTATGAGATCATCCAAAGCGTCACAAAAACCCAAAGCAGCGTTGTCACCATAAGCGATTTATCTGTGAGTATATCCTTTGAAGTATCTTCGCCGTTTTTATCAGATGTTTTTTGATGCAGCAAATATAAGTATCTAAAAATACCATAGATCACAAATGGAAGCGTATAGATCAAATCAGCCGTGTGATGTATGCGAATAGTCTCAGGACTGAGCGTATATATTCCATATCCCATAATAGAGCAGCTGGCTGTAATGCCAATCATTTTATCCAAAAAAACAGTATTATATTCTTTTAAGACTTTTCGGGACAAAAAATCTGTTTCTTGTAAAGTCATGCCTTCTGCGCGGCGTTTGGTAAATCCCAGGAAAAGCGTAATCATCAGTCCGCAAAACATCAACCAGGGTGAAGGTGGAATATTTACGCCTATGGTACCCGCCAGAATTCTTAACATAAATCCTGCTGAAATCGAAAAAACATCCAGGATAACGATATGCTTCAAATAGTGTGTATAAATAATATTCAGGCAAAAATAAGATAATATGATAATAGTCATTTTATAAGAGATTATTAAACCCAAACTGAGAGATAATAAAAAACATAAAATCAATATTATCATCGCTGTTTGCGTAGATATCTTTTGAGAAGCCAGCGGGCGGTGTTTTTTAACAGGATGTAATCTATCATGCGGGAAATCAATAATATCATTATAAATATACACTGTGCTGGACATGAAACAAAAAGCGGTAAAAGCAATTAAGATTGATTCAACCAGTGCTATGTTACTCCAGGCATGGGCAAAAAAAAGTCCTGCAAAAACAAAAGTATTCTTGATCCATTGATGTGGACGTAAAAGGCCAGCCAAATTGACAAAGCTTATTTTATTCATAAAGACATTCTTTTAAATATCGCTTCGGGGATATTTTTAATAATCAGCATGATATAACGCCAAAACCAGGGAAGATAAACGACATCGCTTTTTTTGTTTACGGTATTGGCAATAGCTTTTCCAATATCCTGAGGTTGTGCAACCAGAAATAACCTGGGCAACCCAAAAGTCATTTGGGTATCTACAAAACCGGGTTTAATCGTAATCACACGAATATTATTTTTGAATAATTTATTTCTCAGTCCTTGAAGATAAATGCTCAAACCGCCTTTTGCTGCACCGTAGATATAATTACTTTTTCGACCACGATCACCGGCACAGGATGAAATGCCTATAATAAAACCCGATTTTTGCTGTTCAAGATAATTTGCACAAATTTCAAGGATATTCACAGCGCTATTTAAATTAATATTTAAAGTTTTTGGTATGGATTCGCCCATATAACCCATAGCATATACAATGCCGTCTATCTGAGATAGTAAGGTTAAAACTTTATTAAAAAAATCATGGTGGCTTTCAAGTTTTTCGATATCCAATTCGCCATATAACGTTTTTGCATTATCCTTTAAATGATATCTAATATTCATATCTGTTGAGAGTCTTTCAAGTTCAGAAATTTCTCTGCCTGCGAGATAGACCATATCGCCTTTTTCAACGAAAGCCATTGCCGTAGCTCTGCCTATCGCTGAACTGGCGCCCAATATCAGAATGTTTCGGTTCATTTTAGTCATATCCTATATGTAATCTTCCCGACAAACTGGAATTAAATTTATTCTCAGGATCGATTTTTTGTTTCACTGCCAACCACTCGGGGTATCTTGAATACATTTGTCGAAAGTGTTCCGGAGAAAGAGCAGCATCTTTGGCAAGATACACTCTTCCGTGATGAGACAACACAATTTCATCAAATATTTTAAGCTGATGTAAAGTTTTTTCGTCTCGAAAGGGAATATCCAATGAAAGAGTATATCCTGGCATGGGAAAAGACAATAAACTCAGACTGCTATGTCCCAGCTTTTTTAATACCGCCAGAAAGCCTGGGTTTTTATGGGTATCATCTGATTTGAGCATTTGTTGGACGCCTTCATAAGCTTTCTTTTCGGGAAAAACACATTGATATTGCACAAATCCTTTTTTGCCATATAAACGATTCCAATGTGTAATATTATCCAATGGATAAAAATACTCTTGATAATGTGTTGTAAAAATCTGCTTTTTTTGTGATCGCTTTTTAAAATAATAATCATTAAATAATTTTATTGTAAAATGATTTAAAACCCACCCGGGAAGATCAATGGGAATATTCCTGGAAGCTGGATTTTTTTTGCTGTATTTAGGCGAAATTTCGTCCATTTCAGCGTGATGCGCTGTCATGACAATACCACGTCCCATTTTTTTATCTTCTGCAAGCGCGTCAATCCAGGCGACTGAATAATCATCATCTAAAACGGGATCGCTTAGAGCATGAAAAATTTGCTCTAAGTTCTCTGCTGTATGATGCGAAACTACCATTTCAGCCGACACTATTGGGATAAGTTTTAAAACAATTGTCCCAACAATACCTGTTAATCCCATGCCGCCAATGGTTGCCCAAAATAATTCAGCATGATCTTTAGGTGTGCAGAGTATTTTTTTTCTATTCGCTGTGATGAGTTCAAATGCAATAATATATTTCCCCAAAGACCCTGCGTGGTGATGATTTTTACCATGAACATCAGCGGCCAGACAACCGCCCAAAGAAGCATATTGTGTCCCTGGCGTGACCGGCAGAAACCATTGGGCGGGCACGATGACATCGAGAATTTCTTTGAGTGTGACGCCTGCCTCGCAAGTCAGAATGCCGCGATCCTGATCAAAAGCCAAAAATCTATTCAATCTTTCTGTAAGAATAACAGCATTATCTTTATTCAAAGACGCATCGCCGTAACTTCTGCCCTGACCGCGTGCAATTGAGGATTCACCATAATCATGCAGATCCTTATATTTTTCAGGCCGCACAAGATGGCAGGTTTCTTTGGGGTATCGACCCCAACCTGAAATTTCTTGTGTACGCATTCTCAGCATGCTGCACTATCTCCATGAATAAGAGAGATGGTAACATATTATTTTTGGGGATTAAAAATGCAAATCAAAGAAGTGTTTTTGCCAGGAGTTTTGCTGATCGAGCCTAAAATTTTTTCGGATGATCGCGGTTTATTTTACGAAAGTTTTAATCAGGCCAGATATCAGGAATGTGGTATAAAAAAAGCTTTTGTGCAGGACAATATTTCGCGTTCGCATAAGAATGTCATACGAGGGTTGCATTATCAGCTTATTCATCCGCAAGCAAAATTGGTCAGTGTGATCTCGGGTCAGGTTTTTGATGTTGTCGTCGATATCAAACCGGGTTCGCCAACGTATGGCAAATGGTTTGGACAAATACTGAGCGACGAAAATCATTTGCAGCTTTATATTCCAGAAGACTATGCGCATGGATTTTGCGTTTTGTCTGAGACAGCAGATTTTATGTATAAATGCACAGATTATTATCATCCTCAAGGTGAGAGAGGCATTAGATTTGATGATCCTGATATTAATATAGACTGGCCTATAGAAAAAAACAAAGCCATTGTCTCACCAAAAGATTTAGTGCATCCATTTTTGAATGCTGTGTAATATTTTTATAATTAGAGCAATGATAGTCAGCATATCATTTAAAAATCCGTTTTCACTTCCTGCAAGCCTTTTTCTTTGGAGATCATCAATATTCTCGTGGCGATTTTGTGAATAAAATACCGATTATGGCTCACTAAGATGACAGTTCCTGTGTAACTTGCTAATGAATTGGCTAATGCTTCTATGGTTTCGATATCCAAATGATTAGTCGGCTCATCTAATACTAATACATTAGGGGATTCTAACATGATTTTAGCTAATAATAATCTTGCGGCTTCACCGCCGCTGAGCGCTAAAATGTCTTTATTCACTTCATCTTTGGTTAATAAAACCTGAGCGAGTGCTTTTCGTATCTGGCTCTCCGGACAATGGCTAATTTCTGTAGAAAGCCAGTCAAGTGCACTGATATGTCTGTCTAATAGATCATGATGTTCCTGGGAAAAATAGCTGATATGGGTTTCATGTCCCCAGATTATTTCTCCTGTATCATGTGGAATTTTGCCCAGCAATGATTTAATGAATGTCGATTTCCCTGTACCATTCGCACCTATAATCGCAATTTTTTCGCCGCGATGTATAGAGCAATTCAGATGATTAAATATCTTATTTTCATCATAAGATTTGCTGAGATTCTTAACAACAAGCACTTGTTTGCCTGAAGGTCTTTGAGGTTTAAACTGGAAGTTGGGTGCTATGCGCGATGAATGAATAATATCGGGTAATTCGATTTTTTCAATCATTTTCAGTCTGGATTGCGCTTGTCTGGCTTTACTCGCTTTGGCTTTAAATCGATCAACAAAAGATTGCATGTCAGCAATTTTAGCCTCCAGGCTCTTTTTTTCACTGAGTTTTTGTTCTTCCAAAAGCTTTTTTTCAGCCAAAAATTTATCATAATTTCCGCTATATTGTTTCACTTCGCCGTAATCGATATCGATAATATAATCTGCAAGTCTATTAATAAATTCTATATCATGAGAGATAAAGACTAATAAACCCATAAATTCATTTTTAAGATATTTCTCCAGCCAATCTATTGAAATAATATCCAGGTGATTAGTGGGCTCGTCTAACAATAAAATATCCGGTTGTTGGAATAAAGCCTGCGCCAATAATACACGCAATTTAAATCCGCCTGATAAAGCCCGAAGCGGTTCAGAGTGATAATCTGGATGAATGCCTAAACCTGTGAGTAATTTTTCAGCAAAAGCTTCAGCGCCATAACCGCCATTGTGGCCAATAACTTCTTCCAATTCTCCAAGACGATATCCTATTTGGTCATTCCATTCGCCAGAAGAAAGTATTTCATCTTTTTCGATCAGCGCCTGCCAGAGTTTGGGCTTCCCCTGGATGACGACATCCGTAATTATCGTGTCTTCATAACGAAATTGATCTTGTTTTAACCAGCCAACGATAGCATCTTTAGGTAAGGATATTGACCCGGAAGTGGATTCTTCCTCCCCCGTCAGCAACTTAAATAAAGTCGATTTTCCAGCGCCATTCGCACCCACCAGCGCATAGCGGTTGTTGCTGTTCAGAAGAAGTTCTACGTCATAAAACAATAATTTACTGCCGTAGGCCATACTGAGTTGATTGAATTTAATCATTAGTAAATCCTAAAAGTTCAGGCAATTTAAATAGTGTTTGGCGTATCGGCAACGCAGTAATTTCTTCATATTTTTCAATACGGTCTCCGCCATAGATCAAATAACACTGCGCCATAGGATAATCTTGTTTAAAAACTCTAAGCGCCGAGAAATCCTTACGTTCAATGTATTGCTTGCTTTTTAACTCAAATGCAAATAATCCTTTTTCACCATAAAGCACAAAATCAATTTCGATACCCGTTCTTGTACGCCAAAAATAAATAGACAAATCCAGCTTATAAGAATCAATTACTGCACGTAGATGTTGTAAAAACAAACTTTCCAAAGCAGCACCACCGATTTCTTCAGGCGTATCTAATGGCCCTTTCGGTCGTAATTGGCGAAAAACGCCCGTGTCAAAATAGTAAAATTTTGGATGTTGTGTGAGACTACGTTGTGCCCGTTTGGTAAAGAGAGGAACCTGTAATGCAATCAATAAGTCTTCCAGAATTTCAAAATAACTGGCAATAACTTTTCGACTGACGCCAACTTCCCGTGCAAGATTAGATAAATTAAGCTGGCACCCTTGTGAAAAGCTTGCAATTTCCATAAATCGGTTAAAAGCGCCTATATTACGGACCATGCCTTCCTGCATCACTTCTTCATGCAGATAAGTCGCCACATAACTTTCCAGATAAGATTTTGGATCAGCTTCCAGGTAACTCGAGGGCAGCAACCCATAGCTGAGTGCTTTGCTCAAGTCAAAGGATTCACCAATCTCTGTGGCAGTTAATGGGTGCATATGATAAGTTAGTGCACGTCCGGCCAGCAAATTTGCAGAGCCGCGTTTCAATTTACGGCTACTGGAACCAGTTAGGATAAAATATTGTTGATGATGTTCAATGAGACGATGAACTTCGTCGAGTAAAGCAGGTACTTTTTGAACTTCATCTATAATTGTCCATGGCGATGAGTGAGCCAGCACCATAGTTTCTAATCGTGAAGGGTCAGTCTGTAAAAAGATAAAATCACGGTGCTTCAGCAGATCGATATATAGGGCTTCCGGGAAGTGTTTTTTTACCCAGTTCGTTTTTCCCGTGCCGCGAGGACCCAATAAGAAAAAGCTCTTCTGGTTAGTTTTGTTAATTTTCAATAGCCGATTGAACATTATCATAACCCAAAATATTGCAATTTTACCCTGCGCGGTCAAAAAAAGATAGTTTTTTTGACCTTTTGGTGCCAAAATTCACAGTTACCAGTAAAATTTGAGTGAGTGTTTGCATTCATGACCAAAAAAATTCTCATTATGGCGGGCGGTACGGGCGGGCATGTTTTTCCGGGGATTGCTATCGCCAAAGCATTGGAAAAGCAAGGCGTTGATATCATCTGGCTTGGCAGCGAAGGCGGCATGGAAACCACGCTGGTACCCAAAGCGGACTTATCATTTCAGACTTTATCTATTACAGGATTTCGGGGTAAATCTTTTTTGAATCAATTAAAAATGCCCTTTATTTTAATTCAGGCCGTTATTCAAGCTTATAAGATATTAAAAAAAGAAAAACCTGATTTGGTTTTAGGAATGGGCGGTTTTGCTGCTGCACCCGGCGGCATTGCTGCAAAATTATTAAATATCCCATTAATTATCCATGAACAAAATAGTATATCCGGCTGGACAAATAAATTTTTATCTAAAATAGCTTCGCATGTTTTTTGTGCTTTTCCAAATACCTTTCCCATCTCACCCAGGATCATCATCACAGGCAATCCCGTAAGAGAAGATATTCAACAACTGCCTCTCAAACATACGCTTCATCATCCTCCAAGATTATTAATATCAGGGGGCAGCCGTGGCGCGAAAATTCTCAATGATATTGTGCCAGAAGCCATAGAATTATTACCCGAAAATTTACGTCCTGAGATTTATCACCAAACAGGACAAACTTCTTCTGCAAATTATCATAATATTCAAAATATTTCTGTTATCACACAGCCTTTTATTGATGATATGGCAAAAGCATATGACTGGGCTGATTTGGTCATTTGCCGCGCAGGCGCTTTGACACTGGCTGAATTAACGGCTGTGGGTTTGCCTGCGATATTGGTGCCCTATCCGTATGCTGTGGATGACCACCAAACTGTCAATGCAAAATATCTTGAAGCCCATCATGCTGCTGTATTATTACCGCAATCTGAATTAACGCCTGAAAAGTTAAGCCAATTATTAATAAAAATATTCCTATCACCTGAAAAATATGCTTTGATGACAAAAGCATCAAAAAATTTGAACACTCAAAACAGCACGCAAAAAATTGTTGAACTTATCAATACCTATCTATAATTGATTGAATATTTCCGACAAATCATGCCAGGAAAGTGCAATGATGTTTTTGTTGAGCAACATTTTTCTGGGTGTGCGGCAGATTACATATCCCTGATTAATATGATACATTTCCATAAAATATAGTAGATGTTTGATATCTGCATTACCAGGTGTTTCAGTCCATTTTACTTCAATGGGTATAAGCTGTTGTTCTTTGACGACGACATAATCCACTTCAGGACCATTATGATCGCGCCAATAGCAAATTTTTACCTTCGGCATAATTGATCGTGTTTGTCGCAATAATTCCAGACCGATGAATTGCTCAAATAAATTACCCATCATCCTGGCGGGTAGTTTTGTGCCTTCTCCTGCGCACATACGTCTGATGCCCAGATCAAAAAATAAATATTTGTTGGATTTGCTAAGACGCTGGCGGAGACTGCCTTTAATGAAAGGTTCAATTTTTTCTGCGATGAGACAATCCTCTAAAATTTCAAAATAATGTTGAATCGTTGTTCTTGAGATACCTAAAGTTTGTGACATTTTTTGGATATTTATCATACCGCCCGCTTCGCTTGCAGCCAGTTCTAAAAAATTTGAAAATAAGCTGACTTTTCTCACCAGCGCTTCAGCTCTAATTTCTTCTTCCAGATAAATTTCTGTATAAGAACGTAAATTTTCTTCTTTCGCCTGTTGATCAAGTTCAAGTAAAATTTCCGGCAGAGAGCCGTAGAGCAGCAACTCTTCCAGCGTTGGATGTAATGTCGTTAATTCTGACAGCATCAAGGGGTCAACGTGTAAAACGATAACACGCCCAGGGAGCAGGTTGAGTTCATGACCACGCCGTAATTTTCTGGCTGAAGAGCCAGTCAAAATAAATTGCGCGGTTTTTTTGTCTATCAAATACTGAATCGCATCCATAATATCGGGGACTTTTTGAACTTCGTCGATAAAGACTAAAGGTTTTATTGGGCTGTTTTTTGCTTCAGCTTCAATTTCGCTGATCAACAAATCGGGGGATTGTTCATAACGGCGCCGCAAATGTGAAATCAGAAATGAAATAGTGATATCTGGTTTAATCTGGTGCTCTACCAATGTCGTTTTGCCACACTGCCTTGGCCCAAGCAATAATAAGCTTTTACCCCGTTTGAGTACGCTTTTGATCTGCTTTTCCAAACTTCTTTTAATAAACATACTATACATATTTCGCCAAAATATGAATTATATTATACAATTTTCGGCGAAATATGTCAATCAGCAATGAAAGCTTCAACAAAGCATAGCCTATCACTGTACCCAACAGGCTGTTGATTAAAAAAGGCACAGCTGCAATATAACAAGCTGATAATCCTTGAATATTCATGGGATACATATCGGCTGAAAACCAGACACCCAGATTCGTCCAGATCCAAAAAAAAAAGTACAATTCAATCCAAAAAATAGCTTGAATTCGCGAAAATACTCCAAAATCCAAACAGCGGATAATGATCAATAACACTTAAAAAGCTGTCTGAAATGAATAAGATAGCTGCGAGGGCATAACGTGACCGACCAGCCAAAAATAGGGCAAATGCAATAACGGGTGTCATATCCGGCGGATGGGGAATAATCCGCGAAAAGATAATGCCGCATAACACAAAAATCATGACTTTCATTTGATTGATCAAACCTCCCAAAGATTTTTCATCGACAAAATGAAGAAGTTCCTTTATGCTGCCATTTTGATGTACTTTTATCGTGAAGCGTAAGGAAATTTTATGGGCAGAAAATTATATGTTGGTTCTCTTTCTTATGATATCGGAGATAGAGAACTGGAAGCAATTTTTGCAACTGTAGGCAAAGTACAGTCAGCAAAAGTCATCATGGATCGTGATTCAGGCCGCAGTAAAGGATTCGGGTTTGTAGAAATGTCCACAGATTCAGAAGTCCAGAAAGCTATCCAGGAACTTAACGGCACGTCTCATGAAGGACGGTCTATCATGGTCTCAGAAGCTAAACCTGAAACAAAAGGCGGCGGTGGCGGCAGAGGCGGTTTTGGTGGTGGCGGCAACAGAGGCGGCGGCAGAGATCGGGGCGATCGCTGGTAGATCATTCACAGCAATTATACGAATAATTCTGCAAAAAAATTCTTCATGGCCAATAAAGCACATTTTTCTGCCACAGGATTGTACACTGTGCCGAATTTGGGATCATTGGCCATGGGGTTCGTAAATGCATGCATGTTATTTCCATAGAGATGAACCTGCCAGTCAGCGCCTGCATCAGTCATTTCACGCGCAAAATCATTACAGCCGCTCCAATCCGGTGCAATCAATACGACAGGACGCGGTTGTTGATGACTCGCATCATAAACCAGATGCCCCATCAGCGAGACACCATTGTCGTCCTGATAAGTGATCTGTGTTTCTTTAAGCATTTTCCTGCTCGGGCAATGCGACATTCAATTCAAGCACAGAGCAACTACCCGTGCGTTGCAATTCAACTTTGACACTATTTTTATCAATGCCCACAAAATACTTTGCAATGACGTTAATAATTTCCTGTTGAAGCATGGGTAAAAAATCAGGGCCTGTATTATTGGCGCGCTCATGAGAAACAATAATCTGCAATCTTTCCTTGGCTACCTGAGCAGAAGATTTTTGCTGACGACGAAAAATAAGATCAAATACACTCATCAGGAAATTACCTCCTGTTCTTTACTGCGCCCAAATAAACGGCTGAAGAAACCCTTTTTCTCTTCATGGATAAATCTGTGCGGGTGTTCTTCGCCCAAAAACCTGCCGACAGCATCCAGATAAGCCTGTCCTGCGTCTGTCTCCTGTTCGAAAGAAACAGGGACACCGCGATTGGATGCGTTCAAAACCGCTTGAGATTCAGGGATAACACCCAGCAGTGGAATATGCAAAATTTCAACCACATCGCTGACACTTAACATCTCACCCTGACTTGCACGCCTGGGTGAATATCGGGTCAACAATAAATATTCGCGAATCGGCTCAAGTTTATGCTCAGCACGCTTTGATTTACTGGATAAGATTCCCAAAATACGGTCAGAATCCCGCACTGAGGAAACTTCGGGATTGGTGACAACAATGGCTGTATCCGCAAAATAAAGCGCCATAACGGCACCACGCTCAATACCTGCGGGAGAGTCACAGACAATATAATCAAAGTCTTTTTGTAATTCTTGTAACACTTTTTCAACGCCTTCCTGAGTGAGAGCATCTTTATCACGCGTTTGTGACGCTGGTAAGATATAAAGATTATCTATTCGCTTATCTTTAATCAAAGCCTGTTGGATATTGGCTTCACCCTGAACGACATTGATCAGATCATAAACAACACGCCGCTCACATCCCATCACGAGATCGAGATTTCTTAACCCCACATCAAAATCAATCACGACGGTTTTATGACCGCGTAATGCCAAACCACTTGCAAAAGCTGCGCTGGTTGTCGTTTTACCCACACCGCCTTTGCCGGATGTAATCACAATAATTTGTGCGCTCAAGAGAGTTTCCTTATTTCAGATATAACGGATATTGGATGCAGTTTACACGATTTATGAGGTAATTAAAAAGTCCCGATATGCAAACGATCATTTTCAAGATAAATTTGAATTGTCTGCCCATCGGGTAAAGGCGCAATATCTTCATTCACCCAGTAATGGCCCGCGATGGAAACAAGTTCACCTTCAAGTTTTTGACAGAATATACGCGCTTCTTTATTGCCATTGATGCCTGCCAATGCGCGTCCACGAAGCGCACCATAAATATGAATATTGCCATCAGATAGCACTTCCGCACCAGGGTTCACGGAAGCCAAAATAATTAAATCACTATTTTTAGCATATATCTGCTGACCTGAACGCACGGATTGTGACACAATTTTTGCGCCAGGCTGTAGCGTAACAGAAATTTCCTGCTCCACTTTTTGAGAAGGTAATTCAGTTTTTTCGCCGCGTGTGTTATTTAATACTGCAAATCCAGCTTCAGTGGCCGCCTGTTGCTGGGTCAGATTGCCACCCCGCACACCAACGGGAACCAGTCCGTGTTCCTGTAATACTGTTTTTATGCTTTGAAAATCAATAAGATTCACAGCTTCGGCTATTTTATTGAGATCCATAATCACCGGCATACGTTTAAATAAATCCGGCGTTTGCTTTACCAGCGACAAAAGCTGCGCTTGTATTGAAGAAGTATCAGCCCTCAATATTTCGAGCACTGTCAGTGTAAGCAGACTGCCTTTCAATTGAAAAGCGCGTAATTGGGATTTGGTCGTATCGTTCATCTTCCTAATGTATCGCAAATCTGTAATTTATTCAAAATCAATTTCAGTTTCAATGATTTTATTGAGCTCTTTATTAATTGCAGTTTTGATATCTTCAATTTTTTGGTATTTTTCAGCGATTTCTTTTTGAGTCTCCAGATCAAATTCTCCTAAAGAATTAATGGGAATATTAATACAAACATTTTTTATTTTATCTACACCGCATTTATTTAAGTATGAGAATCCATTCCTAAATAAGGTAGCTTCAATTTCAAATTTTAGATACTCCGGCAATAAATCTTCTTTGACTTCTTTTTTTAAAATCATTGCTCGATGATCCTCATTTGTTGAAAATCTATGGGCTCTAATAAACACATATCCTACTGAACCATTTCTATTCCAACTCAAACAGTTTTCGTAATATTTTACAGTCTTTAACCCATCTTTAATATACCCTAAAACTGATTCTTCATTTTTAGAAGATGCGTATACAGGTATGTTTCCTTTATTTTTTTTACAAAACTCTTTAGTGATTTTTGAATTGGTTTCAGGAAAATCAATAATTTCAGATATTAAGATACGTTGATAATTTATATTAAACTTTTTTTTTTCGCACAACTCTAACAACTCATTTTTTAAGCTGATGATATTACCGGATATATCTTCCAATAAATCTGGCAATTCCTCAAATTTGACGAATTTGCCTTCTTCTAGAACACCCAATTCAATCTTTTCCTGTTTTGTCCAAAAGTTATCTATAATCCAAGAACCATCAATAGATTTAGCAAAAATTTCGATTGGAAGAATTTTACATCTTTTATCAGTATTGTTTTTTGTAAAATAGTCTCGGCTCCCTTTAAACGCATTAAACAGTAAAACGCTTTCGCTTAGGTCATTTTGCTCAATATCAAAACGGTAAATATCCCGGCTTTCTCCCATCTCGCTGACTAAATATGTAAATACAGGATCTTTTTGAATTTCTTTTTTATTGGATTTTTTAGTTAAACAAAGAATGTATGTTTTTTTAGGGGTAGTAAAAAAAGTTTTGACGGGCAGTGAAATAATGCCGTCTATAAAACACTCATCCATAATAAATTGACGTAAATTTTTATCATTTTGCCGGTTAAAAATGCCATCCGGGACAACAACAAAAGCTTTGCCCCTGGGTTTTAGTGCCCTGATAATCCATTCCATAAATAAACCTTCAACACCCATGGCATTAATTTTATAATAATGCCCTAAATTGCCGCCTTTTTTGATTTCTTCCTTTAAATTACTGCTGCCACTTGTCACATAAGGAGGATTGGTCAGGATAAGATCATACTCATTCTCTATGGCATCAGATAATGTGCCCAGGATTGAATTTGTTTTGAGAACAAAACTTTCATTGAACAATCTGGCAAATTCTTTTGTAAGCCCTGGGTTTTCTTTTATGAGGTCAGAAAAATAAATAAGCATATTGGCTTTCGCCAAAATAATTGTTTTTTGCTCATCCTTATCAAATCCTTTATCAAAACCATGGATAGTAATTTTAGGTTTTATCCCTTTTTTATTTATTTCATAAAAATCATCTAGCCTTGTGTTTAGCGGTTCCAGTAAAAACTTGCCCACACCGCAAGCAGGATCACAAATTTTTACGCCTTCTCTGATATCATCTTTTGCCATTTCAACCATGGCGCGAACAACCTTAAGCGGCGTAAAAAACTGTCCCCAGTTTTTTTTGCTGATACTCTCTTTTAAAAAACTTTCAAATAGTTGGCTTTTAAAGTCATAGTCAATGTCTTCAAGTTTTCCGTAATCCTTAAATCTGAATAAAACCTTTTTAAAAACTGTACTGTACCCTTCCACCGCTTTTTGATCTTTACTGACAAAGATAGTGCCATTAATAATGGTGGTTTTGTCTGTGAGGCTTTCCGGAAAAAGTTCTTTTATTTTAGGACGAATAGCGCCCGCATAATACTCGAGAACTTGTTTTTCGGGATTTTCAAGTTTATACCCATATCTTTCTATTAGATGATCGAAATCAATGCCTTGTCCAAGTATTCCCAGATCACTCAGATATTTAAAGATGAATAACTCAACAAAAGTATATAAACAATTTTCAGGCGTTGCACCGCTGACAGACCAAATATCCTGCCATATTTGTTTTGCAAGATCGGTAGGATTGACCAGCTGTTTAGGTTTAATGGCATCATTTAATGCATTGATGGAATATTTTATTTTTTCTATTAACTCAGGAAGCTTTTCGTCCCTGGGATTAAAGTTCACTTTGAGTTCTCGACCGAGTTCATCTTTAATTCTTTTCCCTGTCAATACATTAACCCAAACTGTTTCCTGAGTATCCGTAGCAATAATCATGCTTGCATCAAGCCTTTTTGCCACTTCAATTTCCTGGATTATTGCCTTATCCTTTTGTTGTCTGGTTTTAAATTCTGCAGGTCTTTTGTACTCGATAACCGCAATAACTTTTTTCTTTTGGATAATTAATCCATCGATTTTCTTTTTTTCCAATACGCCATAATCTATATGGCGTATAATATTGTGTTCTTTCAGAACTTTAACAGAAGTGGCGCCGATATTATAAAAATCCCATTTTCCTATCTTTTCAGGATTTTCCAACAGATTTCTTTGCAAAAGTTCTTCACTCATAATGATCTCATCATTTTATGATGCCGCAAGTGATACAAATCTGAAATTGAATCCCAAATTTACATGAAATTATTGTGCAATTCAATCTAAATTTTATTTGCCTTCAAAGCCGGAATTCTGCAAACTTCACAAAACAATGGAGAGTTTTATTATGGAAAAAATCTGGCTTAAATCTTATCCTAAAGGCGTGCCTGCAGAAATCGATCTGAGTCTTAATATTTCTGTCGTAGATATTTTCAAATATTCTTGTGAAAAATTTAAATCCAAATCTGCTTTTTATAATTTAGACCATACACTAAGTTATCAGGATGTTTATGAACAAAGCCTGGCATTTGCAGCTTATTTACAACAAAAATTAAAACTTAAAAAAAATTCTCGTGTGGCTATCATGCTGCCTAATATTCTGCAATATCCTGTTGTACTGTTTGGCATATTACAGGCAGGCTGTATTGTTGTTAACATCAATCCACTGTATACCGCTCATGAACTTGCATATCAGCTTAAAGATGCGGATGCTGAAACGATTATTGTATTAGCCAATTTTGCACAAACTCTCGAAAAAGCCTTACCTCTAACCCCTATTAAAAATATTATCATCACGGAAATAGGAGACAGCCTTCCCAAACTTAAAAAAATAATCGTTAATTTTACCATAAAATATATTAAAAAATTAATACCGAAATTTTCTTTATCTTATATTTCATACACTGATATCATCAAACAAGGTAAAATGTTGGATATGATGCCTGTAGAGATTTCACCCGAAGATATTGCTTTTTTACAATATACAGGCGGCACAACGGGCGTGATAAAAGGCGCGGTGTTAACACATCGCAATATAGCATCAAATATGCTTCAAATTAAGGCCTGGATAAAATCTGCTGTCAAAGAAGGAGAAGAGGCTGTTGTTACCGCATTGCCGCTTTATCATATTTTTTCTCTCATTGCCAACTGTCTGACTTTTATAGAGATGGGCGGATTAAATATTTTGATTACCAATCCCAGAGATATATCTGGATTGATTAAAATACTTAAAAAAATTCGCTTTACAGTCATAACAGGGGTCAATACTTTATTTAATGCTTTATTAAATCATACTGAATTTTCTGCAATGGATTTCAGCAGTTTACATCTTTCTCTTGGAGGCGGCATGTCAGTACAAGCTTCTGTTGCAGAAAGATGGCAAAAAACGACAAGCATTCCCTTACTCGAAGCTTACGGTCTCACCGAAGCATCGCCTGGCGTGACGATAAATCCATTGGATTTAAAATCTTATAATAACAGCATTGGTCTACCATTGCCGTCTACAGATATCTCTATTCGTGATGACTATGACCAGGAGGTTAATGTAGGAGAATCGGGCGAATTATGTATAAAAGGCCCGCAAGTGATGAAAATGTATTGGAATAATCCTAAAGAAACCGAGAAAGTTTATACCAGTGATGGATGGTTACGAACAGGAGATATTGTAAAAATAGATGCCCATGGATTTGTTTATATAATAGACCGCAAGAAAGACATGATTTTAATTTCTGGCTTTAATGTCTATCCCAATGAAGTTGAAGCTGTTATTGCGGCACATCCGGGCGTATTGGAAGCGGGTGTTGTCGGCGAACCTGATGGCACTTCAGGAGAAATTGTCAAAGCTGTGATCGTCAAAAAAGATCTTAATCTAACAGCTGCAGAGATTATCCGATTTTGCCGTGATCAACTTACAGGCTATAAAATCCCAAAAAAAATAGAGTTTAGAGAGTCGCTGCCTAAAACCAATGTGGGCAAAATTCTCAGAAGAGCATTAAGAAATCCAGACTGATATTGAGACACAAACAGAGAAATGGTATCATTAATACTATAGTTTTATGAGGTGAAAAATGGCAACGAAAGCTGCTCATGCTTATGAACAGGCTATACTTATTGCTATCAGCGAAACAGGATTAGCAGAAAGCGTATTTCCAAAAGAAATTCCATATTCTCTTGATCAATGCCTTGCCGATCATTTTTTTCCAGGATAACTGCGTAGAGACGCAATATTTTGTGTCTCTACGGAATAAACTTATAATTTATTTATCTGAAAGTCTATATCTCATTGTCTCCGTCATCCAAAGACCAAGATCTTTAATTTCTTTATCACAGACTTCATGCGCCATCGGATAAGTATAAAAATTTTGTTTTTCAAATCCACACGCTTTAAGTTGTTGATCAGAAGCTTCTGCCCATTGAAGCGGAACGATATTATCCTTTGCGCCGTGTGCCCAAAAAATAGGCGTATGTTGATTGGCTGAGTGTTTTTCTGTGTTTAAGTTTTTCCCCAGGGGCAGATAGCCCGAGAGAACAATTAATCCGGCTAATTTTTCAGGATATCTGAGACCCGCATAAAGAACAGAAGCGCCGCCTTGTGAAAATCCAGCTAAGAAGATATTTTCGGGTAATATACCCAATTGTATTTGTTGCTGAATCAGCTGATGAATTTTCTCATATGTTTCTGTGAGTCCTTCTTTGTCTTCACGCGCATCGAGATGCAATCCTGTAATATCATACCATGCCCGCATGATATAGCCATTATTTAACGTTACTGGTCGTAATGGTGCATGAGGGAAAATAAATCTCATCGGTTTGTTTATAAGATTTTGTAATTCATAAGCAATAGGCACAAAGTCATTACCGTCCGCACCTAATCCATGCAGCCATATCACAGCATATTCTGGCTGAGAGGATGATTTGGGTTCTACAACTATAACTTCTAACATAACACATTCTCCAATATTAACCTTTAAGGTTGTCACCAATTACTCCAAAGGCGCGAAAAGTTTTTCGATATCTTCTACAGATAATTTCTCTAATGCTTTTTGATTGCCTGATAATATTGCGTCGAATAAAGATTTTTTTTCTTGTTGTAATGCCATGATTTTTTCCTCTATAGTCCCCGAGGTAATTAATTTATACACAAAGACTGTTTTATCCTGTCCAATTCGATGTGCGCGGTCTGTCGCCTGATTCTCTACAGCAGGATTCCACCAGGGGTCATAATGAATAACCGTATCGGCTCTGGTGAGATTAATACCCACACCGCCTGCTTTGAGGCTGACTAAAAATAAGGGAACATCGCCCGCCTGGAATTTCTGTATCAACTCATCGCGATTTTGAGTTTTTCCTGTTAATTTTAAGTAATGAATATCTAATGATTTTAGTGTCTCTTCTATCAATGCTAACATTTCTGTAAATTGTGAAAACAATAAAATACGCCTGCCTTGTAATATCAACGTTGGCAATAATTCTATCAACAACTGTAACTTAGCAGAGGCGGCTTCCGTATAATCTTCAGCGGCAATCTTCAATAATCGCGGATCACAACAAATTTGCCTAAGCTTTAACAGCGCACCTAAAATATAAATCTGGCTTCGTGAAATACCCTGCGCCTGAATGGCTGATAATACTTTTTGATGAAGTGCTATGCGGATATTTTCATATACTTCACGCTGTACATCTGTGAGCAACACAGGCCTGATCATTTCAATTTTTTCAGGTAATTCGGGTAAAACTTCCTGTTTGATCCGGCGAAGAAAAAAAGGCGCAATGCGCTGTTTTAATGTATTTAATCTTTCTGTATTTTGATTTTTTTCTATGGGAAATCGAAATAATTGATGAAATTGCTTTTTTTCACCTAATAATCCGGGCAATAAAAAATGAAACAATGACCATAATTCGCCCAGATGATTTTCCATAGGTGTGCCTGTCAGGCATAAGCGCTGCCTGGCAGATAAGCGTCGGGCCGCTTGCCCAGCCTTTGAATATACATTTTTAATATATTGAGCCTCATCTAATATTAAAATATGATATTTATATTTGGGCAGAATCTCTTCATCGCGGATCAGCAAAGGATAAGTCGTAATCACGACATCATAATCAGGGATTTGATCAAAAAGCGCTTTGCGGGATTGTCCATGCAAAACCAATACGCGAAGACGCGGGGTAAATTGAGCAGCTTCCCGTTGCCAGTTCATCACAAGACTCGTCGGTGCTATGATCAATGAAGGGTGTTTTTGCGTTTTTTTATGCTTTTCGATTAAAAGATGTGTCAGCACCTGTACTGTTTTCCCGAGCCCCATATCATCAGCCAGGACGCCGCTGAATCCTGTTTTTCCTAAAAATTGCAGCCAATGTACGCCCACTTCCTGATAATGCCTTAACTCTCCACAAAAACCTTTGGGCAGCGATACAAATTGATTTTTTTTGAATATTTCAAATTTTTTAATCAAATTCTGTAAAGAAATATCACCATGCCATTTGAGATTTTTTGCCTCAAGCGCTTCTTTTAATTGCGATAATTGCAACGCCCGTAGTGATGAAAGTCGTAATTTTTCATTACCTGAGAGAGCATCTTCTTCATAAAGTTCAGTGAGAATCCCTAATATTTTTCGAAGCCTCGCCATGGGAATGGCAAGTTCTCTATGCGGCGGAATTTTGACGAGAAATATCTTGTCATCCGGCAATCTTAAAAGACTGTCCAGAGAATGTATCGCCAATTGGTTCTGAACTAATTCAGCTAAAATTGGCAATAAATTTATCTTATCACCTTCATATTCAATACCCATTTCAAAATCAAACCATTGCTTTTGAGATGTCACTGCTTTCCAATCGCAATACCAGGTATCGATATTTTTTTCTTGTACGGGCGTAGTGATTTTTTCTAAATGTGCTTTTAGGGTTTGGTGAATTTCTTTTTCAGAATGGGCTGATTTTAATAAATCATATAGCTCACGGATTTCTTCAGGGCGCATGGAAGGCGCAAAAAGCAAAGTTGCCGCAATTTCCGGATTCAGGCTGGTATTCAATTCACCCGCTTCATGGCTGAAATGATCGACATACCACAAGGGCTGCAAAGGCAAAATCGTACTGGCGCCTCCGCTGATCCAACAATGAAGCCGCTGTTTACCGTCCGGCTCATCGACCCAGCTGAGTTTTCCATGCTGTGTTTTTCCGCGTTTCAGGGACGGCGTTCGATGAGAGGAAAAATGGACTCTTCCAGAATCAATCAGATTTTCAAGCAATTCAGCCCCTTTTTGACCTATTAAAGGAAAAGTATCATCCACCTTGATTTCTGCGAGTAATTCAAAAATATCGCGATCATTCATATCTAAAAGAGAAGTGGGTATTTGCGAAAGTTCTGAAAAAAACTGAGGTTTATTATAACTTTGCGCTTTTCCCAATTCCGCGATAGCCGGATGGACAAAATAGGCAAGCCTGGGTTGCGGCGTAAAAGTAATAAGGTAAAACAAATTCATAGTCATATTAATTTAAACTAATTTAATTTTTGAAAGTTTTGATTTAGGTGCCCGATGTAAATAAGCTGAAATGAAGCTGCCCGCTTTTAAAAGTTTTTTCATGTCCACGCCTGTCTCAATGCCCAATCCCATTAACATATATAGCACATCTTCAGTCGCCGCGTTGCCTGAAGCACCTCTGGCATAAGGACAACCACCTAGACCACTGACCGAGCTGTCTATAATAGCAATGCCTTTTTCTAACACTGCGAATAAGTTGGCTAAAGCCTGCCCATAAGTATCATGAAAATGTGCGGCCAATTTTTCCAGGGGAATTTTTTTAGCGGCTGATTCTATTAATTTTTGTGCTTGTTTAGGCGTTCCCGTTCCTATTGTATCGCCCAGGGAGATTTCATTACAGCCTAATAGTAATAATTTTTCAGCAATATTAACGACTTTACGGGCATCAACCTGTCCTTCATACGGACATCCCATGACACAGGAAATATAAGCTCTGACAGGTATATTATTTTTTTGGGCTAACACTATAATTTCAGCACAGCGATCCAGGCTTTCCGTGAGAGAACAATGGGTGTTTTTCTGACAAAATGTTTCAGTTGCAGCAGTAAATACCGCAACTTCCCGAACCCCTGCTTTCAGGGCGTTTTCAAAACCTGTTTTATTGGGTACTAATACAGGATAATGAATATTGGGATCTTTTTTAATATGCCGCAGAACATAATCGCCATCTGATAGCTGTGGAATCCATTTGGGCGACACAAAACTGGTACACTCAATGACTTTTAATCCCGTCTGGCTTAAAAGATTTATAAATTCGATTTTAATATCCGCAGGAATAATCCGCGACTCATTTTGAAGGCCGTCACGAGGCCCAACTTCTACAATTTTGACTTGTTTAGGCAGACGCATTTTATAAATCCCCCCGACGCTTACAGCGTCGACCCCCTTTAAAAATGGGGTGTTATCTATAACTGTGATAAGATAAATGGCGGGCGATACTGGGATTGAACCAGTGACCCCTACCGTGTGAAGGTAGTGCTCTCCCGCTGAGCTAATCGCCCGGGAAATCCCCATTCTACGATTGAGAGATTGATGATGACAACTGTTCGTACACGTTTTGCCCCAAGCCCTACGGGTTATTTGCATGTGGGCAGTGCCAGAACGGCGCTTTATGCGTATCTTTACGCCAAACGTCATCAGGGCATTTTTATATTACGTGTTGAAGATACGGATATTGAAAGATCCACACAAGAATCTGTGAATACCATTCTTGAGGGTATGGAATGGCTGGGATTACATCCTGACGAAGGTCCGTTTTACCAAACACAGCGCTTTGATCGATATAAAGAAGTTGCGCAGCAATTATTAGATACCCATAAAGCTTATAAATGCTACTGTTCCAAAGAGCGTCTGGTAGAATTGCGAGAAAAACAAATGCTGAATAAAGAAAAACCGCGCTACGATGGTTTATGCCGCGAAAGAAAAGACCACTCTGAAAATCAGCCATATGTGATACGATTCGCCAATCCCATCGATGGCGAAGTGGTTTTTGAAGATGCTGTGCATAAACGGACAGTATTTAAAAATTCAGAATTGGATGATTTGATTATTGTTCGAAGTGACGGCATACCGACGTATAATTTTTGTGTGGTTGTCGACGACAGTGACATGAAAATTACCCATGTCATTCGGGGCGATGATCACTTAAACAATACACCCCGGCAAATTAATATTCTGAGAGCATTAGACGCAGAAATTCCTGTCTATGCCCATATTCCCATGATTTTAGGCAGCGATGGCAAGAAATTCTCCAAACGTCATGGTGCTGTGAGTGTCATGCAATATCGTGAAGAAGGATTTTTATCTCATGCTTTATTAAATTATTTGGTCAGGTTAGGATGGTCACATGGCGATCAGGAAATATTTTCTGCAAAACAAATGACAGAATTATTTGATATCTATCATGTCAACAAAGCTGCAGCCACATTTAATCCCTCCAAGTTGATCTGGCTTAATCAGCATTATTTCAAAACAGACCCTATAGAAGATATTGCCAAAGAATTCCAATGGCACTGTGAAAAATCAGATATCGACACCACACAGGGACCCAAATTAACTGAAGTTGTGACTTTACAACGCGAACGCTGTAAAACTTTAAAAGAAATGGCTGAACGCAGCCGGTTTTTTTATGAAGATATTTTGCCCTCTGAAGAGCTGGAACAAAAACATATCACTCCAGAAATAAAAAAGATCTTACAAATATTCTATAAAAACCTTGAAAATTTAAAATCAGCCGATTGGACAGATGAGAGTTTACAACAAATTATCCATCATACAGCCGAACAGTCTGATCTAAAATTAGGAGATTTGGCACAGCCTATTAGGATTATTCTTAGCGGTACGCCAGTTTCTCCACCATTGAATAGCACTATGCGTGTGATGGGGAAAGAAAAAGTGTTGAGTAAATTAAAAAGCTATATTGCCTGATCAAGCAGGCATGGTATATACTATAAATATATATCATTATTTACAGGAGATAGAAATCATGAGACAGGTCGCAAAAGTATTTACCAATGGCCGAAGCCAGGCTGTGCGCCTGCCTGCTGCTTTTCGTTTCAAGGAAAAGGAAGTATTTATCCGCCAGGATCCAGAAACGGGAGATGTCATTTTATCGCGCAAACCTGCAACATGGGATAAGTTTTTCGCGATACTTAAAGATGCTGATATCCCTGATGATTTTCTGAGCAAAAAGGAACGCAACCAGGGAGTTCATAATCGCGATCCTTTTGAGGGCTGGGAAGAATGAAGCGTTACATGTTAGATACAAACATGGTGAGTTATCTTATTAAAAAAAATCCCAATGTTGCCAGACACATAAAAGAAATACCCATAACTTCACTTTGTGTTTCATCAATTACTGAAGGTGAGTTGTTGTTTGGTCTATCAAAACATCCCGATACAAAACGGTTGCATAGCGCTGTTCGAGAGTTTTTGTTGCATACTGATGTTTTATTACCCTGGGATACTGTTGTTGCAGAATGTTATGGACATTTACGGGCTAATATGGAACGCAAAGGTAAAATACTTGCACCCCTTGATATGTTGATCGCAGCACATGCCATAGAGGCGGAGGCCATACTTGTCACAAACGACAAGGCTTTTAAGCACGTAGCCAACCTGAAACTTGAAGATTGGACTTCATAAATACTTTATAAACTTCTAGAAAATTTTCATCAAATTGATTGAATTTTTTGCCCATATAATTTTATACAATCATAAGCAATAACACACTCCCCATTTTGTTTTAGCGGATGTATATTGAGATAGTGTGCTATAACTTCATCAATAAATTCATTTTTTAAATTTTCTGTTGGAAGTCGGGAAAGGTTTGCCGTGATGGGTTTTAAAAAATCACGTAATTTAAACACATTTTCAAAAGTCAATGATATTGTTTCATCTTCATAACTGATGATGTCCAGGCCAGAATTTAACGCGTAAGTATCATAGTTTGAGTCATTGACATAAACGGACTGATCAAAATAATCTTCAAAATACGCTTTCCATTTTTCTTCTGCAATCATCTCTGATCTTATTTTAGCCATCTCTTTATTTCTGCACGGCATGATGAGCAGTGCACGACCATTGGGTTTGAGCGCCTCAGTGATTTTATGAAAGGCTAATTTTTTGTCAGGCACCCACTGTAAACAAAAGCTACTGACAATCAAATCAAATTTTTTCTGATACGATATGGCTTGTACATCCACATGCTCAAAAGAAATATTTTTCTGATCTTTATAATATTCCCTGGCATAATTAATCATGCTATCAGAACTATCAATTCCGATAATTTTTCCTGCTGGAATTTGAGTTGCAAGTGATGCTGTTATTTTTCCATCACCACAGCCAATATCAAGAACCTCTTCGTTCCCTATAAAACTATAATGAGAGAAAAAAGACATTGCAGTGTTACGCGAATTCAAATACGAAGTGCAACACCCCGTCTTTCACATGACTTATTAAACACTTCAAATGGCGTCTTGTAGCCCAAGCATTTGCGAGGCCGATCATTTATCTTTTTAGCGACAACTTGTAAGTCATGGTCAGTCATGCTATCAAATGGAATCTTTTTTGGAAAGTACTGTCTAACAAGACCATTAGTATTTTCGTTAAGTCCACGCTCCCATGAGTGGTATGGCTTTGCAAAAAATACACTTGCTTTAAGTTTGTCAGACATTGTTTTATGTTGTGAAAACTCTTTGCCGTTGTCCAAGGTTATTGTTATCACCATGTCAGCGATAGGCAGCATTTTTTGATTAATGCTCTCAATAACCGCTATAGTCGTTTTGTCATCAGACTTGGACAGACAAGTATAGCGGCTTTTTCGCTCAACCATTGATGCAATAACCGCGCCACCATCATACGCCCCGATAATGGTGTCGCCTTCCCAGTCACCGACCCGTCTGCGACTATCAACTATCGCGGGGCGTTTATCTATGTCTACCCTGCC
>Ga0206909_1005_pt1 | contig 70417 bp, 70 predicted proteins | sample Alteio_BWOrgHeat_76_FD_152943 | JGI IMG/M metagenome (GOLD analysis project Ga0206909, IMG submission 152943) | Enriched cells from forest soil in Barre Woods Harvard Forest LTER site, Petersham, Massachusetts, United States -... | ecosystem: Environmental > Terrestrial > Soil > Temperate forest >...
AACAGACATGCTCCACAAAATTAATGCAGGATGCCCGCTACCGTGAACTGGAAGCATTCTATAGGGACGCTTTGAAGAATGGTATAGCCAAAAAATCAGAATATGATTTGTCGCCGCTTGATACGGTAGGCCGGGAGTTTTACAAAAATATGGTTGTGAGAATCAACATCACTGCGCGTGGATGATAAATTTTATTTCTGAAATACATCAAGGATAAAGAATATTTGTGGCTCTAATGATTACTGATGAATGTATCAATTGCGATGTCTGCGAACCTGTTTGTCCAAATCAGGCGATAACGCAGGGCGAATTGATTTATGAGATAAATCCAGATAAATGTACTGAATGTCAGGGGCATTATGATGAGCCTCAATGTGTGAGTGTGTGTCCGGTTTCGTGTATTCCGGGAAATCCGGATTATATTGAAACGCCAGACCAGCTTATGTTGAAATATCATCAATTAATATTACAGAGAGAAAAGGCTATATGAAAACCAGCATTGCTTTAATCACGGGCGGAACGGGCGGTATAGGTACAGCAATTTGTCAGCAGCTTTCAAAAGCGGGCATGAAAGTTGTTGCGACTTGTTATAGTAAAGATGATAACTCAGATAAAATAAATGACTGGCTTGGAGAACAGCAGAAATCAGGATACGATTTTTCTGTTTTTCCCATTAACGTCGAAGATTTTGATGCCTGTGCGAAAACAATATCAGCTATCGAAGAAGCAATAGGGCCGATTGATGTTTTGGTCAACAATGCGGGTATTACCCGCGACGGACAACTTAAAAATATGTCTTCTGAGCAATGGCAGGCAGTCATGCGTACCGATCTCGATGGTATCTTTAATGTTACACGTCAAATCATCAATGGCATGATTGAGCGGCATTACGGGCGTATTGTGAATATTTCTTCTGTCAATGGACAAAAGGGTCAGTTTGGTCAAACCAACTATTCTGCGGCTAAAGCGGGTGTTCATGGATTTACCATGGCATTGGCGCAAGAAGTCGCCAAAAAAGGGATTACCGTAAACACGGTTTCACCGGGTTATGTTGGCACAGAATTGGTGATGGCTATTGCAGAAGACATCCGCAATAAAATTATTGCACAAATTCCTGTGGGAAGACTGGGTGAACCTCATGAAATCGCCCGCGTCGCGGCTTTCCTGGCTTCTCCCGACAGCGGATATATTACAGGCAGTGATTTATCCATAAACGGTGGTTTGCATATGTGTTGAGAAAACAGTAAAATTAAATAATATTTTGATTTCTATTACTGCTTTGGCGGAGAGAACTATGTTTCAACAACCCTTCGATACTGGCAGTAAATACCGATCTAAAGAAAACTGCTCACAAATACAAACACTTAAGCGTTCAGCAGATAATGGAGATGTAAATTCTTGCTTAAAATTCGGTATTTTTTATAATAATACAAACCCGCAGCGTATTGCCCCTTCGCATATCCCAGGTCAGCTGATTGCTTATAATATTTCATCGCCAGCGTGTCATTTTTTTCAACGCCATGACCATTTTCATAGCGCCACCCCAAAGCGTATAGTGCCTTTGCATCTTGCGGGACAGTCACTGTTTTAGAGGGTAAATTTTCTTTGTTTGATATATTTTGTGCTGGTATAGGGTTATATCCGTTTTTTTTACTTTTTGAAAAAATTAAAAACGGGTTTATCATAGCAATCTCGCGCATATCTCTCTCCCAAATAACGTAAAGCGCTTTTTTAACATCCTCTTAGTTTCATGGAAAAAGAACAATTGAGAAATCTGGATTTATACCAGTAATACACTAGGGATTACCCTGAGGTAGAGGCGCTTCTGTAGAGACGCAAAATATGTAGAGACGCAAAATATTGCGTCTCTACAGCAAATTAGCTATTCTGAACGAGTCTTTTGAAAGAAATTTTAATTCTTCTGCCAACTGTTCAGGACTTGAAAAACAAATTCCATGGATACCTAACTTTTTAGCGGCGATAATATTATCCATGTTATCATCAATTAAAATACAGTGTTCGGCATTCAGGTTATTTCGGGATAATAAAATTTCATAAATTTTTAATTCGGGTTTAATCACTTTTTCGCGGCCTGAAACAACAATATCTTTAAAACACCGGAAAAAATCATAGAGATAATAAACATAAGGAAAAGTTTCTGCTGACCAGTTTGTCAAGCCAAAGAGCAAATAATTTTGATGATGAAGTGCGCGCAGTATTTTTATGCTGCCCTCAACAGGTCCGCCGATCATTTTATGCCATTCAGTTTTCCAAAGATAAATGGGTTCATGATAGCGCGGAAAATCGTGAGCGAGTTGTTTTAAACCGTGATCAAACGGCAGACCACGATCAAATTCCAGATTCAAAGTCCTGATATGGGTTTCATCATAAAATTTTTTCATCAAATTGATATCATCATTAAAATACGGCAAATAAACTCTGTCAGGATGCCAGTCGATCAAAACACCGCCAAAATCGAAAATAATGTGTTTTTTCATGGTGTATTCCATCATAAGTCAAGCAAAAAATTACCTATCGTAATGATATTCAAACAACGTCACTACACGTTTAACGCCATCGACACGCCGCGCAACGTCTGATGCCAATTTTGCCTGGTGGCGGCTCACGACCCCCATCAGGTAAACACTGCTGTTTTCTGTAACGACTTTAATCTGTCCCGAATGTAGTCCTTTTGTCTCCAACATCCTTGTTTTCACTTTTGTAGTAATCCAGGCGTCGTTTGATTGAACAGTGGGTGTGGTGGGTGGTGAAATTTCAAGCTCATTGTAAACGCGGGCGACTTTGGGTAATGCCTGAATCAGTGATTCCACGCGTTGACGGGCTGCTTCGCCTGGCACCTGACCTGCCAGTAATACCGCATGATCAAAAGAAACAACGACAATATGGCTGTTTTGACGCATTTCTGCATTTTTGCTGATTCTATCAGAAGCAGTAAATTCGATATTTTTATCGTCAGTTATTGTCTGAAGTGAGCGGTGGTCATTGACTACAGCAGCTGTTGCGGCCGCACTTGCCGCGCCCACTACCACTAATGCACAACCTTGTATGCTGCTTAACGTTGCAAGTAATAAAGATAAATATAAATATAAATATTTTCTCACGTTTCATCTCTCCCGTATGAATTTATAATCTATTCAAAAGCCTGAGTAATCCATTCTATATCAGGAAAGTTTAAATTACCTGATATGCCTACAACATCAAATCGGCAAGGATATTTTTCACTTAAACGAAATCGTATCAGATAATTTTTTGCGGCACGGACAATGCGTTGTTGTTTATGCCAGGTGATACTCTCCAGCGCACCGCCATATAAATCATTTTTTCGATATCTGACTTCAACAAAAACCAGTATATTCTTATCGCGCATAATCAGATCAATTTCACCCCTTTGGGTTCTATAATTTTTTTCAATCAGCAAAAGTCCTTGTTTGATTAAATAATCACATGCAAGCTGTTCAGCTGCATAGCCAATTTTCTGCTTAGGTAACGGGTTGGGGTAGTCCATTTTCAAACGTCGCAAATTTTAATTTTCTTAAAATAACATTATGTTGATCAACAGATAAATAGCCCGTTGATCCGGATATGCCTTTACTTAACCGGCCGAAATTCTGTGTTAATAAAGCAGCATCATAACCCAATCCGTATAAACGAATATAGCGCTGAATACCAGCAGGCTGTGCCAATATCATTTCCTGGCGTAATGCCGCCCATTCGCCTTCTGATGCAATGGTTAATGGCATATCACAAAATTCAACGCCATCGAGATCCCGATCTTTCTTGGGACTGAGCAGGCCTGAGTAGATTAGCGATGTGCTATATACTGGCGTATTGTCGAGATGATAATAGTTGATCAAGGACTTGATTTTTCGTGCAAGCATAGGCTGTACAACCATAAAGATCACATCAAAATCCTGCCGCTGCGTTTCACCCTGCACCTCAAGCAATGTCCGAAGCTTCATGTTCAGATTATCGCCGGTATTGACTGCCATATTGCCTACGACAACGCCGCCGTCGTTCTGAAACTGTTTTTGCAGTGTATTGGCAATGTTCTGTCCCCAACTGCCCGCGGGGGTGATCATCAGCGCTTTTGAATAACCCGCCTTCGACGCTTTATCTGCAATCTGTTTAGCCTCATCTGTTGGCGACAAGGCAAATTCATATAAATCAGGATTATAAGAAGACGAATCAGGATTATTCAACGCAATGGTAATAACATTAATATTTTGATGGTGCTCAAGTGCCGCCACTTTGGTTTTATCCAACGGACCGACGACATAATTTGCGCCATCGCCCACGGCTTTATCATAAAGCGCATCAATATTATTGTTATTACCCCCTGAAGTATCATATATTTTTATAACAGGTTTTATGCTGGCTTTTTGATAAGCATCGTTGAATCCCGCCTGTATGGCTTTTCCTGCGCCGCCCAGATCGCCTTGCAATGGCAATAATAACGCAATCCGGCGCGGCGCTGTGGGTGTTATCGCTGCGGATTTTGTACTATATGAAGGCGGCACAGCTTCATCAGAAGTCGTACTACTGCAAGCTGTTAACAACAGCATCATAAAACAACTGCATAAAAAAGCGGATATTCTTGCTAACATAAGCTAATTGTCCAAATTCCAAAATATTGAGGTCATTTTTGAATACACTTTATATTGTAGCAACACCCATTGGCAATTTAAACGATATTTCGCTGCGCGCGCTGGAAGTCTTAAAATCTGTCAGCCTGATTGCGGCGGAAGACACGCGTCACTCACAAAAATTATTACACCATTGCGGTATTAATACTAAATTGATTTCGTATCATGAGCATAATGAGCGTGAAAGTGTTAATAATTTAATAAAAATATTAAAATCAGGAAAATCCATAGCGCTCATCAGCGACGCAGGCACGCCGTGCATCAGCGATCCCGGGTATCATATCGTCAAAGCAGCATTGGAAAATCATATCCGTGTCGTGCCCATTCCAGGCGCCTGTGCGGCGATATCTGCATTGAGCGTATCAGGATTACCCAGCGATCATTTTATTTTTGAAGGCTTTCTGCCCGCCTCTTCTGTTTCTCGAAAAAACAGATTGGCTAAATTAAAATCCGAAACACGTACTTTAATATTTTACGAAGCACCGCATCGTATTGAAGAATGTATAAAAGATTTGGGTGAAATATTTGGAGAAAATCGTGAAGTAACATTGGCGCGCGAACTCACCAAGACATATGAAACCATTTATAAATCCAATCTCAAAAATCTTTATGATTTTATAAGAAATAATCCCAATCAAAGCAAAGGCGAGTGTGTGATTATAGTCAAGGGGAGTTCCCCTGAAGAAATTGAACAGCATAATCTGGAACAAGCCAAAAAATTAGTATTAATCTTATTAGAAAACATGCCGCTCAAAAAAGCTGTTAAAATTACAGCTGAGTTGTTGTCGGTTTCTAAGAATGAATTGTATTCCGAAGCATTGAAACTGAAAGTTCCAGCTCCTTTTGAAGATTTTCTAAAATCTTGATAATTGTAGTATCTCTATTTTCTCCCACCCCAATTCTGTTTTTAAATTGAATAATTTTGATTGGATCAATATCATAAAAATTTTCTGAAGAATGTGCCATACTATTGCGGCTTTTTCGTAAATCCTTAAAAAAGGTACATAATTTATCTTTATACGGCAGTTTATTTAAAATAGGATCATTCTTAACATTATTGATATCACCGCCAACGCAAAAAGCATCCACCCAAAATTGACTGGCCTTGATCAGCAAGGCTTTTGCTGCTGCCGCACGTTCGGGATAATCTTCTAGTAAGTATTTTGTTGAATCACATACTTTCAATATCTGATTAATAAGGTTAAAATCAGAAATAAGTGAATTTATATCTTCAATATGGATTTTTTGATCGGGCTGATTCTGTTGTTTCTGATGTTCCTGTAATTTTTTATAACTATCCCATTTCTGATTAAGCAAATTACAGTAAACTGATTTCTGTATTTTTATATTAAAATTATATATATTTTCAAAATTTATATCATTAAATTTAATATTTATATCACAGATGAGGTTCAAATTATTTTTGATAGTTAAACATAAATCATAAAAATTATTAGTTTCTTCTTCCTCATTGTGATCTTTGATATTTTTTTCAGGGCTAATGGCGCATTTGACGGCGCTGTTTCGTAAATCACGAAAGTTTTGCATTAAGGGATTATATTTCTTGTCGTTTGTTTCTTTGCACATTTCATACAAAGCATCGAGTATTCGCACAAGATAATAAGACAGCGCCAGTTTATGAATATTTCGCTCAGTTGAGTCAGTAAAATCGCGATTTGCCAAATCACTAAATTGTGCAGAAAGCTGAAGAAGCAACTCCTTTGCCGTTTGTTTTGCTTTTTCAGGAGCAATAGGCTGATAAAACGAATAGGGATTGTTTGATGAAGATTTAGGGGAGATCGTTGACGGTGTTGTCTCCTTGGGAGCAGTGCCGCCATCACCGTAGTGATGTATGACAATATCTGCTGTCTTCTTGGGAACCTGAAGAGCAAACACAGGAGCATTGGGATTTAATTTTGAATTATTTTCATTCACTTTTTTCTTATCTGTCTGTATATCTGTTTTTTTCGACGGCGTAAAATTTTGCCGGGTTCCTGCATTTTCTGTTATGGTCGTTTTTTGAGGCGTGTTGTTGATAATCCGAGTTTTTGTATCAGAATTTTTTGGATTATCTGACACATTTGGTGAGGATTTGAGTATTCTTTCAAGTTCTTTAAGCGAATCTGATTTGGACTTAATCTCTTTATTAATATCATCAATCTCTTGTTCAAGACTGCCTATCTTACTTTTGATTTTGTCTATATTTAACGGCTGAATCTCAGTATTCACTTCAGTAGAATTTTTTATTTTTTTCAGATCATCAAATAATGTATTTAATTGAGTCTCGTAGTTACTAAATATTGTTTTGTCAGAATATGCTTCTTGAAGTTTGTGAATTTTTTCAGCGTCCTCATTGTGAATAGAGTTTTCAATCAGGTAGTATTTTTTCTCCGTCAAATTCCGATTATATCGAGTGACGTTTTCTTTGACCAATAACAAGCCATCACCAAGCGGCTTTAATTTTTGTTGGTATTGAGAAATTTCATCAAGCTGCTCTTTTTTGGCTTTTTTAGCATTTTTTTCAGCGTTTTCTTGTTGATGGCGTTTCTTTGTTTCAGCCAATTCTTTATTGAGCTTTTCTAAATCAACCAAACTTAAATTAAAGTCATTAAGAATACTTGAGTTGGTATTGATACTCTTATTGAGCGTCAATAAGGATTCGTCTATTTCTTTTGAAATAGACGTAAATGCAGGTTTAAATTTTTTCATTTCATTTTTAATTATGTCCGGATCAGGATTTTTCTCAATAGAAGAAGTTATTTCTACTAAATTATTTGATAGTCCATTTAATGAATCTTTGATATTATCAGGCAATTTTACCTCAGGAAGTGCTTCAATTTGTTTTTTGCCATCACTAAGTTTCTGAGTCAATTCGCTGATGCTTTTTTCAAGTAATTTTTCGTTTAATTGAGCATTGAGGCTATCAGAGGATTCTGCTCCGGAAAGCCTCTTAATTTCTATTTTAAGATTGCTAATTTCTTTTTCAAGTTCGCTGATTTCTTTATTGAGTACACTACCAGGAATAGCGCATTGAACCAGTTTGTCTTTTTTCTGATTATATTGATTAATGTTTTTTTCGGCCGTTAACAATCTATCATGAAGCGACTTTAATTTCCGTTGGCATTGAGAAATTTCTTTACTCAGTGCTTCTTTGACTTTTTTAGTCTCGTCTACAAGTGTGGTTTTAGAGGTGGGAATGATGCCGTTATTCTTATCATTCTGACTATCCCCTGATCCATTTGAGTTTATATAGTTTATAAAATAATATATAGATCCGCATGCCCAGCTTAACAAGATTAAGAATATTCCCTTTAACTGCCAACACGCATTCTGAAAAAGTTCCCAGTACGTAGATTGATGGTGCTCATCGTTATACAGAGATTGCAGATACTTGTTCAATTCATTCCTTTTTGCTTCTCTGGCAGCAGGCGTCAACAAAGTGCTTTCCTGTAAATTCTTCTCTTCAAGATCAAGTCCTTTCAGCTGCAGTGTTTCTACAATTTCTAATGCTATATTAATTGGAATTTTATTTTCCTCATATCCGTGAATTATCGCCAATTGGGACTGAGCCGCCAGCATTTCTGGTGACACTCCCTCAAAAATATCCAAACCTTGGTCAAGCAAGTATTCAATACTTTTAAGCTTTCCATGAAAAATAGCGTGTATAAAAGGAATTGAGCGTTGTGAATAAGTTTTAATTTTCCATCCAAGTTTTTCTACGAAAAATTGCAATTTTTCAGTATCATCGTCAAGAATTGCGTCATATAAGAATTTATTACTTTTTTCAGTTTGAATCATTGTTGCGCCTGCATTAATGAGAATATTTTTAATCTCTTCATTATGCTGCTTCGACGCCATATTAAACGCTGCATATAACGGCTCATCATTAAATATTTTTTGGTTTACTTTACAACCATGCTTAACTAAAATGTTGAGGGCTTCTGTATCGTTATCTGCAATTGCGTGTATGAGTAAAACGTTATTTTTGTCCGCAGCCAATAATTCAGGCACTAAACCAGGGTAATCTTTAACGATTTTCCATAATTTGGCTATTACTTTTTTCCGTCCTTCTGATCCCCAGAAAGTTGGAAAAAAATCGTCAGTAAGGCGAAGAGATTCAATCAGGCTATCTATTTCATGAATATGTTTTATACCCCGCATCAAAACCATATACTCGATCAATTCATTCCAACCTGCTTCTCTGGCAAGTGTCAACAATGTTCTACCCTGTGGATCCTTCTTATTAGGATCAAGCTCTTTCACAAGCCCTTCCGATTGCAATAATTTTACAATCTTCAATCTTTCTTTGCCTGTGCCCTTATACCTCTCGTGACCCGAGATTAACGCCCCTAATAACGCCATCTCTTCCAAAGGTCTGTCAGCATGGATATAGGCACCCATCTGGATAAATGCTTCAATAGTAGGATGGTGACCTACAATGCAGGCAAATATAAAGGGGTGTAATTCATTCATATTAGTTATTTTTTTATTCATGTCCCATCCAATTCTTTTTAAGAACAACAATAATTCCGGGGTTGGATCAAAAATCAGTATGCGTAATAATTCGTCATGATTCTCATCTGTTTGAAATAATATTGCGCCAGCGTCAATCAAGCGCTTTATTATTTCAACGTTTTTATCCATAAATGCCCTGAACAAAGACGGACTGTAAGGTCTCTCTTTAGTAGGGCCATGACCAGCATTAATTAAAAATGTTAAAAACCTTACATCACGATTCGCTACAGCGATTGGCACTAACTGATATTTTGTATCAAGAGACAATAAACCAGGATTTTCCTGGATGCCTGCTAATAATTTTTTTGAGTCATCTTTCCATGATCGATTTATATCCGTCGGTTTCCGTTCTTCATGAGGCCGGTCTATGTTCAACAGGATTTCTTTACATGCTTTTATCAATGGCGATTCTGTTTTTTCTTTAATTTCTGGGATTTTATCTTTTTTTGGGGTTTTAGGCGGATGAATCTTCTGATGGGATTTCTGAGACGGTATATACGGCGTCAATGAATGCGAAGGGTTGGCAGCTGTCAAAGAATTGGCTGCCGCTGAAGAGGGAGGATTCACCACAGCAGGACAAAATGATTCCGTAGAATTATGAGGATTGCCGCCTGTGTTTGCATTGCCTGGACGAAATGGCTGCGCGTTGGCGCCATGAAGCGCAAATAATGTAAGAAGAACGCCGACGGGGGTTAATTGTTCGCCAAATGGCGTTAATGCATTATTGCTGTGCACATAATTTTCAAAGTCTTTTTTTGCTTTAGTATTTTCTTTTTTTCGCTGGTATTTCAGGTCTTTGCTTTGCATAAAATTCTCCTGCTCGTCTAAACGAATTAATTATTTTTGAATTATACAGATCAAACCTTAAGGTTTTATTAAATTTTAGATATACTTAAAAATTAAACTAGGGCAATCGCGCTATAAAGTGAGAAAAATCAAGGGTTTCAAGAGAGTATAATAGTGAGTTTGAGAGAAAGTCCCCTCTCCCCTTGCGGGAGAGGGGAAAACCCTTATTCTGTCTGGATTTATAGCGCGATTGCCCTGTAACTATTCACGCCAAATTACCACATATCTAGCAGCATGTAACACACATCCTCCACCCCTGTGTTATTGCATGTCTTTATACATAAATTTAGAGATTACCTCCTTTAGGAATGTGAGCAAAATAACTTCCCAAACCTCGGCGTTGAATCTAAAACAGTAACATTATCGCAGGCATTCCTGAGCTGCTTTAAAATTGGAATTATCCTCTCAATCTGAGCATTGATGCTTAAAATTTCGCTTTCAGGAACTTCAAAAAAGGCTTCTGTATATAGGAAATGATATCTTCCACATCCCCGACATTGAATTCTTTTCTTTCTTCATAAACGTCCCAGGCTTTGTCCAGCGTATACGAGAATTTTTCTTTATTTCATCAGACAGCATCATAAAAAGTTTAATATTATTAGTTAATATAATAATATTAACTTGCATTCCCCGCGGCTTGCCGCGGGGGAGTTTCATTATTAAATTTCTGAAAAAACGAGAAATTGAAACAGGAAAACTGATGACGACAAAATTTGATATTGCTATTTTAGGTGCAACCGGCGCTGTGGGTGAAACTTTATTGGAAATCCTCGCCGAGCGGAAATTTCCCGTGGGCAAGATATATTGCCTGGCGAGCGAAAAATCAGCAGGTCAGACGGTATTATTTAAAAATAAGCCCATTTTAGTTCAAGATGCAGAGAACTTTGATTTCTCAACTGTCCAGATTTGTTTTTCTGCTGTTGAAGCCCCTATTACCAAAAAATATGCACCTCGCGCCGCTGATGCAGGTTGCGTCGTCATCGACAAATCTTCGCAGTTCAGATATGACCCGGATGTCCCATTGGTTATTCCAGAAGTCAATCCTGAAGCGCTGGAAAATTATCGCGAGCGCAATATTATTGCTGTGCCGAATTGCTCGACCATTCCTATTCTGGTTGCATTAAAACCCATTTATGATGCTGTCGATGTTGAACGGATGAATATCGCGACTTATCAATCCGTCTCGGGCGCAGGTAAAAACGGCATTGAAGAACTGACAGAACAAACGCGCAATTTATTTAATAATAAATCAATTAAAATAAAATACTTTCCTGTCCAGATTGCGTTTAATATTATTCCGCATATTGATGAATTTCTCGAGAATGGATATACCAAAGAGGAAATGAAAATTGTCTGGGAAAGCCAGAAAATTTTGAATGATCAGAACATTCAAATTAATCCGACTGCTGTGCGAGTGCCTGTTTTTTATGGACATTCTGCTGCTGTGCATATTGAAACACGCGATAAAATTTCAGCAGACGACGCACGTGAATTATTAAGACAATCGCCAGGTATTATTGTTATAGATGAACACAAATCAGGCGGATATCCAACGCCTGTCATATTAGCTGAACATAAAGATGCGGTTTTCGTCGGACGTATCAGAGAAGATATTTCGCATCCATTAGGATTGGATTTCTGGGTTATGGCTGATAACGTTCGGAAAGGCGCGGCGTTGAATGCGGTGCAGATCGCTGAGTTGTTGGTGAGGGATTATCTGGTTTAAAGACAGGTTTGAAAATCGTATCTACATAGTGTACACTTTTTTACAAGAGAAAGCATTTGGAGAATATACTATGAAAGTACAGACTACTATTCAAAAATGGGGCAACAGCCTGGCCATTCGTATTACAGGTCCCTTAAAAACAATCCCTCACTTTAGCGCTAATATGCGTGTTGAGGTCGACGTGAGTAAAAGTGGACTTGTGATTCACCCTCTTGCCAAAAATGAAAAAAAATTACTTCTTTTTAGCGAAGTTCAATTGCTAAAAGGATTAACGGCGAAAAAAGCACATGCTGATGAAGTCGTTGATATTCATCATCGAGAATTCGAAAACCATGAGTAAATACATTCCGGAACGATTTGACGTGATTTTTCTGGATTTTGAGCCTAAAAAAGGTAAGGAAATTGGAAAATACAGACCAGCCCTGGTTTTATCTTCAAAGGCTTACAACCAAAAAACAGGTCTTCTCATTTGTTGTCCTATCAGCACCAGTATTCGAGGACATTTAAGTGAAGTGCCTATTGATGGTCTTGAAAGACCATCAATTATAGCTTCAAGTATTATTCAAACATTATCCTGGCAAGCTCGAAAAGCAAAGTTTGTAAAAAAAGTCAGTCGTGAAATTTTTGAAGCGGTTTTACAAAGATTTCTTCCTTTAATCGGGACTAATGAATTTTTTGAGTCTTTTTAAAGTAGAATATATTAAAAATATTAATCTGGAGAATCTTAAATGACTATTTCCTGGGCGCACAAATCTTTTGATGAATTAAAAAATACAGAACTTTATGAGATTTTAGCTTTGCGTCAAGAAGTCTTTATTATCGAACAACGCTGCTTTTATCTCGATGCTGACGGGATAGATATCAATGCTGTGCACTTGATTGGATATGATGACGATGCCGATAAAAAAATCATTGCTTATGCGCGCATCATGTTTCCCGATGCGGATAATCTCCAAAATTACGTTAAATTTGGGCGTGTTCTGGTTGATAAATCCTATCGTGCCATGAAATTGGGGAAATTATTAATCCAGCAAATTTTAGATTATCTCCAGAACAGCACTTATACAGAATATCCCATCAAAATTTCAGCACAGACTTATCTGATAGATTTCTACAAAAGCTTTGGATTCAAACCGCAGGATGAGATTTACCTTGATGCAGAAATTCCGCATATCGATATGATTGCCCAGCAATAACCATGCTGTAAATTATGACACAGCCATGCTATAATTTACAGCATGATCAAGCGGCATATTACGACATTGGTTAAGCAATCACTGAAGGATTTTCCAGCCATTCTGCTTAATGGTGCGCGACAAACCGGAAAATCGACTTTAGCTAAACAATTGGTTCAGGATGGTATTCTTGATACTTATGTGACGCTCGATGATTTGGCAACACTTGAAGCTGCAAGAGAAGATCCCGATGGATTTTTGTTGCAATTTCAGGGCAGTACAGCGATTGATGAAGTTCAAAGAGTCCCCGATTTATTGCGCGCGCTGAAAAAACAAATTGATGCAAAACGCGAACCCGGGCGATTTTTATTGACCGGCTCTGCCAATGTCTTGTCTTATCCTGGTATTCGTGAAAGCCTGGCGGGACGAATGGATATTTTTCCTTTGGAAGGCTTAAGTCTGGGAGAATTATTTCAACAAAAATCACATTCAAGTTTTATAGATGATATTTTCTCAGACAAATCAAAGTCCATTCCTCTATTAGCAGATCATTTTAGAAAAAAATGCCAGAAACATCCTCTTCTGAATAGAGAAATTTTGAAAGATTTTGTATTTTACGGCGGATTTCCGGAGGTTGTATTAAAACAACAATCCGCTTTCAGATCACGCTGGTTTGCAGCCTATCAAACGGCATATATCGAAAGAGATATTCGTGATCTGAGCCGTGTGATGGATGTGGCATTATTTGCAAAGCTGTTTCGACTTGCAGGTTTAAGAACAGGCAATTTGCTGAATATTAAAAACCTTGCGATGGATGCTGGTATCGATCAAAGAACAGCAAGCCGTTATCTTGAGATGCTTTCTCTCACTTTTCAAATGCATGAATTAATGCCCTGGCATGCCAACTCAAGTAAGCGTTTAGTCAAAACGCCGAAAATCTATTTAAACGATTCTGGATTTGCCTCTTTCCTTGCAGGCATTGATTCTCCTGCCCATTTAACAGGCCACACCATGCTGGGCGCCATTGCAGAAACCTGGGTTTGGGCTGAATTGAGAAAGTTGTTGATTTATACCCCGAATATCCAAACAGGTTTTTATCGTTCTCATTTAGGAAAAGAGGTTGATTTTGTGCTCTGCAAAGGGCAACAATGCCGGGGTATTGAATTTAAGCGGGCAGAGAGTGTTACCACGAAAGATTTAGCAGGATTGCTTGATTTGCAAGAAGCGCTTGGCAAAAATACCCAAGGCATCCTGCTTTATACTGGCGATCAGGTGGTTGTCTTTCCACACAATATTATTGCTCTGCCCCTAAAATGTTTGCTGTAATATACTGCTGTTTTTTAATATTTTTTATCTATTGAATATTCAGGAGATGCCTATATGTCTGCTAAGCTTAATGGTACTGTCTGTCTTGTTTCTATCATCGCAGCACTGGCGGGATTGCTGTTCGGTTTTGATACCGGCATCATTTCAGGTGCGCTCTTGTTTATTCAAAAACAATTTGTCCTGACCACCAGTATGAAAGAATTAATTGTCAGCAGTGTCCTTATTGGCGCAATGGCGGGTTCTTTCAGTTCAGGGCGGTTAACTGATTTGTTCGGCCGTCGAAAGGTCATGCTGATTATCGCAGCTTTGTTTATTGTCGGCACCCTGGTGGCAAGTTTTGCCAAACTGACAGAGATGATTATCGTTGGGCGAATTATTATTGGTGTAGCTATTGGTATCGGCTCTTATACAGCGCCGCTGTATATTGCTGAAGCAGCGCCATTGGAATGGCGCGGTGGATTAGTGACGTTAAATCAACTCGCTATCACAATAGGTATTCTTTGTTCTTATTTGATTAACTATGCTTTTGTGAATATCGAAGGCTCCTGGCGCTGGATGTTCATGATTGGCATCGTTCCCGCTGTATTGTTGGGAATTGGCATGATTTTCCTACCCGAAAGTCCTCGCTGGCTGGTCAAACAAGGTTTAAAAGAAAAAGCCAGATCGACACTACAATATTTGCGTGCCCATAAAGAAGTTGATCATGAAATCAACGAAATTGAACACAGCTTAAAATTAAAAGAAGCAGGATTTGGCGAAATTTTTGCACCATGGGTGCGCAATGTTTTATTTTTGGGCATGTTTTTGGGCTTCTTACAGCAGGTGACAGGCATCAATGCGATTATTTATTACGCGCCCACTATCTTTGGCATGGTCGGTTTTAAGACCACTTCAGGCGCTATTTTAGCGACTGTTGGCGTCGGCGTTGTCAACGTATTATCGACTATCTTTGCAGTCTTTGTGATTGATAAACTGGGCAGGCGCCCTTTGTTGTTTGCAGGATTAATCGGCATGGGTGTCAGCCTTGTCTGTTTAAGCTGTGCTTTCCATTTTGGATCTGAGTTAAGCTATCTGCGCTGGGCGGCGATGGCGAGTATTTTTGTTTATATCATCAGTTTCGCGTTTAGTTTGGGTGCGCTGTTGTGGTTAATGGTATCTGAAATTTTTCCCCTGGAAGTCCGCGGAACAGCGATGAGCTTTACGGTGTTTACCAGCTGGTTCTGGAATTTTGCGGTTTCTTTTACTTTTTTAACCCTCGTGGGATTATTAGGACCGTCCGGCACTTTTCTGATCTATGCCGCAATGTGTGTGCTGGGATTTGTGATCGGTTACTTTTATGTTCCTGAAACCAAAAATGTTTCACTGGAAAGAATTGAAGAAAACATTCGTGCAAAGCTAACCTTGCGTCAAATTGGGCGGTCTTTAAAAGACTAAGTGATAACTTAGAGCGATAAATTAATATGAGTATATTAAATACAGAAAAAAATATTCTTGTCTGGGATTTGGGCGCAACGAAATGTGCGGCGGCAATCGTGGCGTATAACACCCAAACCCGGAATTTTATTTGTAAAACCAGCTGTCATATTAAATTAAGCGCTGTCAATTCACTTGAAGCGCTTATTTTAATGATCGAAGACAAATTAAATATTCGGCATAAAGACGCGGATGCCATTTGTATTGGTGCCGCGGGAATTTACAATGGTGTTTATTTACACTTAGATAATGGCTATCCCTATGACATGCCTTTTGCCGCATTGGCAAAAGCATTTGAGTGGCCGGAATTTGCCATCATTCATGATTACACGCCTGTCGTGTGCGGAACATTTACGAATGACACGCATTCCAAGAAATTAAATCATTGCGAAATAGATGTTTACTCCAGAAGAGTGGCTTTTGGTGTCGGGACAGGGTTGGGTTTAAAAGACGGCATTTTATTACCCAATGGCGATTTCTGGCTGGGCTCTAATGAAATGGGGCATATCGGCGTTTCGCATGCGATATCAGCACCACAGCCTTTGCTTGAAATTCATCATGCCCTCATGCTTAAAGAATCACCCAGTTTTGAAAAAATTCTATCTGGCAGAGGCATGTTAAGATTACACCAGTTTATATTTCCAGACACAACGGTTGAAACGCCTGAAGAAATAGGAAAATTAATCAAAGACGGAAAAGCCAATGAAACATTGGGATTATTTGCTTTCTATCTGGGATTATTTACAGGTACAGTACAGTTATCTTTTATGCCGGGCGGCGGTATCTGGATAACGGGCGGTGTGGTATTGAATCACCTTGGGGTATTTGACCGCCCCGAATTTTTCCAGGGCATCGAAGTCTCACCTGCCTATCTCACCCAGCGCAATACCTTTCCGCTGCGTGTTCTGGATGACCCCAATGCAACTTTCATCGGTGCGGCATATTATGCCTCTAAGCGATTGCTTTTATAATCAGAGAATTTTCCCCAATGTCACAATCAAACCTGCAAGAACGGTCATCATAGTGCCAAGCTTGATAATAAGACGATACTCCAGATGTTTTAAATCCGTCTTGGTTGCCAATTTAGCATCATTATGCGCATAAGCAAAAGCTTTTGAAATGGCTTTTGCCTGATTTTCGGGAATACCTGATTTTTTCAATATTTCCACAAACTTTAAAGTATCAAATGTAATGGCTGTCATGGCCGCTCTCTCATTATCAAAGAATTTTTCCCAATGTCACAATCAAACCAACAGCGAGACCTATCATCGCACCCATTTTAATAATAAGACGATACTCCAGTTCTTTCATATCGCCTTTAAGTTCAGTTCTGAGATCTTTGATTTCAGTTTTGACTGCCAGGATATCATTCTTCGTCGCCAGTTTGGCGTCATCATGCGCATGCGCAAAAGCTTTCGAAATCGCTTTGGCCTGATTTTCGGGGATGCCTGATTTTTTCAAGGTTTCTACAAATCTCAACGTATCAAATGTAATGGCTGTTGTCATAGGTGGATACTCTCTCTGATTATCAAACGAGTTTATATTAATTATTATACTCTTAATATTAAATATCCACAAATGCCAGATAATACAGAGCCTGCCAACACGCCCGCGCGGACGGTATTCATGGTGGCGGCATGGTCGAAAGCTAATCCGCCGATAAACAAACTCATCGTAAATCCAATGCCGCACAAAAGCGCTGCGCCATAGATCATTTTATAATTGCAGTGTGCAGGCAAAACCGCCAATCGAGATTTTACAGCCAACCAAACGGCTGTAAAAACGCCCAATTGTTTTCCCAAAAATAAGCCTAAAATGATACCCAATGGCAGAGGATTGAGAAGCAAATGAAAGCTGAAATCTCCCAACGGAATGCCTGTATTAGCAACAGCAAATAGAGGCAATATCAAATAAGCAACCCAAGGATGTAAGTTTTTTTCGAGCGAAAGTTTTTCCAGGGGCAATGCCAACGCAAATAAAACGCCTGCGATAGTCGGATGTATCCCTGATTTTAATACGCAAAACCACAACAAAAACCCTAATATCATATAAAAAATAAATTTTTTGATATTAAAATAATTTAATAAATATAATCCTATAAAAATAATCGCTGATAGACTTAAATACATCCAATGTAAAGTTTTGGTGTAAAATATAGCGATGATGATAATAGCGCCTAAATCATCAAAAATAGCCAATGCTGTGAGAAAAATTTTGATAGAGAATGGAATGCGTTTTCCTAATAAGTTCAAGACACCTAAGGCAAAAGCAATATCAGTCGCAGTAGGAATGGCCCATCCGCGCAATAAACTTCTATCATGATAGTTACAAATAAGATAAATAACAGCGGGAACAATCATGCCAAAAATTGCACCCATGGCAGGCAGCATTATTTTTCGCGGTGAATTTAATTCGCCTGTTAATATTTCTCGTTTAATTTCCAATCCGACGGTAAGAAAAAATAACACCATGAGACCATCGTTGATAAGATGCAGCATATCTTTCTGATAGAGTATATTGTCATATAAATTTCTTGCAGGAGAGTTTTCTAATATAAGCCCTATTAGCGCGGCTAGCCCTAACAAAATACCCGAAAAAGCTTCGAGTTTTACAAATTCACGAATGGCGCGCAATTTCTTCAACTTCCAACATGCGTTGAAGATGCAGTTTTTCTTCTTCTGCTGTCGCTTTAATCACCCGTAAAGAAGCTCTGCGATGATTTTTTATTTTTTTCTCTTGAGGCTGATAGAAATCTTGAGTCTCATCTCCAAATAACGATCCCTGCCCGCCTGTCATGGCAAGATAGACTTGTGCTAATAATTGGGCATCTAATAAAGCGCCGTGTAAATCGCGCCTGGAGTTATCTATATTATAACGCTTACACAGCGCATCGAGATTATTTTTTTGTCCAGGATGACGGAGCCTTGCTATAGATAGCGTATCGATAATCTTACAGTAAGCTGTAATTTTGTCATATTGAGGGTTTAGCAGCGCTAATTCATGATTAAGAAAACCCACATCAAAATTGGCGTTATGAATGATTAACTCTGAATTTTTGATATAAGCCAAAAATGCTTCAGCGGTTTGTCCAAAAGCCGGTTTGTCTTTGAGAAACTCTGCTGTAATTCCGTGGACATTTTGTGCGCCCGCATCAATATCCCGATCAGGATTAAGATAGCAGTGGAAATGCTTTCCCGTAATTCTGCGGTTAATGATTTCTATGCCTGCAATTTCAATGATACGATGACCCAGGGCGGGTTCGAGGCCGGTGGTTTCTGTATCGAGTGCAATCTGGCGCATAAAAAATCCTAAAATCGTTAAGTCAAAATCTATTTTTATTATATAATAAATGAGTCTTAAATTCTTAAATTAGAGAAATCGCCCATGAAAAAACTTCTGATTGGCATCAGCGTTGTTATATTATTAGCTATTTTATATGGCATATCCGTCTATAATACGATGGTCAGCTCTCAACAAAACGTGCAAAGTTCCTGGGCCCAGGTACAAAATGTGTATCAACGCCGTGCAGATTTGATTCCCAATTTAGTCTCTACAGTGAAAGCGTATGCCAAACATGAGCGCACAACGTTGGAAGATGTTGTCAAAGCCAGAAGTGCGGCTGTATCCGTCCCGCCAGTCACGCTTCCGCAAGATCCTGCGCAAATTGCACAACTTGAAAAAGCCCAGCAGGGTTTGAGCCAGGCATTAAGCCGTCTGATGGTCGTTGTCGAGCGTTACCCGGATTTAAAAGCCAGTCAGAATTTCATGGCATTGCAGGTTGAGTTGGCAGGTACAGAAAATCGTATTGCCGTTGAAAGGCGTAGATTTAATATTGCCGCACAAAATTATAATGCTTATATATTAAGATTTCCTCAAAATCTTTTGGCGAGTCGGTTTGGATTCAATCCCGTTGCTTATTTCCAGGCGGAACCTGCTGCACAGTCAGTACCCAAAGTGAATTTTGACCAATGATAATGATCATAAAACAGACAAAATATATGAAATTTTTTTTCAGTATTTTTTTGATAGGCTTGTTTTGCGCAAAAGCATTTGCAATAGTGATTCCCAGTAAACCTGATAATTATATCAATGACTATGCGCATATTTTATCATCCAGTACTGTCGCTGCGCTAAATTCGACTTTAAAACAATACGAACAAAAAACATCCAATCAAATTGTTGTGGCGACTTTTCCGGGAAAATTGGATATTCCTATAGAAGATTTCAGTACTCATTTGGAAAATCAATGGAAAATCGGCCAAAAAAATAAAGACAATGGCGTGATATTGGTCATTTTTCCTGATGATCATCAATTACGCATTGAAGTGGGGTATGGTTTGGAGGGTGCCATACCTGATGCTCTGGCGAATACCATTATCCAACAAGAGATCACGCCTGCTTTTAAAGCGGGAGATTATAATAAAGGCGTCACTGCGGGTGTTACAGCTATCATGCAGGCTGCCAAAGGCGAATATAAATCTGAAACAGAAGCTTTTTCCGCTCAAGATGCGCTCGTCATTTTCTTTTTGATTATTGCCGTGTTGTTAGTGTGGTTTCTCAGGAAAATACAGGGCGGTAAATTTCCCAATGGCGGAAGCGGAAGATGGGGCGGTGGTTCCGGTTCATCTTCAGGCAGCAGCGACAGTTTTGGCGGTGGCGGCGGTTCATCCGGCGGCGGCGGCGCAAGCGGCAGGTGGTAAGTCATCAGTTGACCATTTTGTTGACGTCAACAAAATGGTCTTTAAGCTGTCTCCAGGGAAAAAACCGCATCAATTTCAGGGGTTTTGGCAAAATCAGCGGGTGCGACAAAACCTGCTGTATCATAATCTATTGAAATGCCCACTGAGTGGTAGCAGTCATACGCATATTCCGAACAGATAAAAGCATGTTCAGGTTGAATCATGGGATCATCATTTTCAAATCCGAAAGACTTCATGCCTATACGCGCGGCGATTCTCAAAATATCTTTGTTATTATACGGATAACCTAATAGATCAACTGCAGTTTGTGATATGTTTTCAATATTGGCAGCATGAAATTGGCTGTGGCGGGCGATTAATAACTTTCCCGGATATCCCTTGCCTGTTGCGTTATAATTTCGCACATAGCTGCTTAAGGGCACAGTGCGCACACCAATGGATTCCACACTCTCCAGTACCATAATGCGGTTTATCGCATCCAGACGCATCACAAAAGCGACATGACTCCAGATGCTTTGTGTTGTTTTTTGAATCAGCGTCGAAAAAAGCGAAGAACCTGAACACAGCAAAATATCACCCGAGCGGATTTCAGGACGCGCTGCTGCATAATCCAGTAAAGATACTTTTGGAAACTGATCAACGCTGATAGTCATCTAAAATCCTTCTTTAAGCTTTAAGATGGAGATAGTCTTCAACGGCCTCTTCAAAAGCCTGGCGAAGTCCATTGATATCTGTAGCTTCATAGCTAATTAATGCCCGAATGAATTCTATTTTTCCATGAAAGATTAAGTCTTCATGATCGAAATAGACTGAACCATAATAATCTTTGTATTGCATAAAGTCTTTCATAATAATCAATAACGCATATTTAGCAAAATACGTACCAAACCAAAAGTTTGAAGGTAACAAGTACCCCGTCGGTTGTCATACCGCGGCTTCTCGTGGGGCAAAGCAATCCAGTAGAGACGCAATATTTTGCGTCTCTACAATAAAGAATCGTACAAATCTTTCCATTTGGGGTTCATTTTTTCAATCAGTGATAATTTCATTTTCGTGCTCACCATCTTTATGCTGATAAATACGCCTGATAAGATCATTTGTCACACCAGTATCAAAGTGTACCATTACGTCTATTTGCCATGATATAAATTGCTGGCATGTATTTTTTTCGCATTGTTGTTCCTTCTCATATAGTAGAGACGCAAAATATTGCGTCTCTACTGGATTGCTTTGCCCCGCGAGAAGCTGCATATCTTTATACACAAGTTTGGAAATATAAGTTAAGCTGTCTTTTCGCCTCTCCGGAGGGGCCCCTGTGTAGTGTTAAATTTCAGTTTATCGGATTTAAAGTCCCGCAGGAAAGTTTTAGCGACTGAATTCTACAAATGTCCAAAAATGCAAGTCCAAAAATGTACCCCTTTTATTTGACATTGAATGAAAATTTTACCTTGTCTGCCACAAGCTGATATTATTATGATATATTTGCCCGGAATTCAGCTGGGAATCGACGAAACTATGGAATTTATTAAGGATAATGAATGAAAGTGCATAATACCGCCTCGATGGAAGAAGTTTCCTGGCAGGATGTTCGCAAACAGGTCAAAATATTGGCGCCAGATATTTTTGAAGCCATTGAGCAGCTTGAGCCGGACAGCAGCTATAAACTTTATAAAATAAAATATCCTTATGGCGCTACTATTCTCGGCAAAAATGGTGCTTTTCATGTACCCAATGCAAAAGGCCATTTGGTTCCTCTGGACGATGCTTCCCTTAATCCAAAATTGCAGGAAGAACTTGGGTACAACTGGAATGGTTTACCCATGAGTTTGATTATGGCAGGGCAGGTTGACCTGTTTGTAGGAGATACAAACAGCCAAATTGAAATATACTACCCCTGTAAAGCTGGAGTAGTAGCTGCACTTCGCGGTGTTCTCGATCCGCCGCAATCCTATCAGGCACGGCATTTTTGGCGCATGTCTTCAGGAACCCGTCTTCCTTTTTTGCTTGCCAGCATAGCAGATAATGCTTCATTTACGCGTCTTAGAAAACATTTTAATTTGAGACTACATAAACCTGTCACTCAGCAGGAACAGTGGCAATTCTTTGTTGAGATGGCGAATCATGAAGCTTTTCCGCATCCCTGGTTTTCTGAAATATTAGCATTTTCAAAACAATGGTTAAAACCGCGAAAAGATAATGCCTGGAACTTATTTCACCTAGCTTTATTGAAAAGAGCCTGGAAAACCTCTGAATATTCAAGAAATGCTTATCCGATCAATAAAATATGGGAAAAATTCACTTCAGAAATCAGGAATAAACAAGTTACCCATTTAATTCTTGCCACATCAAGATATATTATTGAAGCCAGTTTGGGGCAGGTGCCGTTACATGTTATTGCCGATGAAACCAATGTTGCCGGCCCGTTTAATGAAATTACTTCACTTCTGCTTGATGTCTATCAATTGAAAAAATATGCACCTATTGTAATGGTCACAGGCAGTTTTGATCGAAACAATGGATATCCGGGTTTTGTTTCCATTCAAATGCCCAATCTTAAGTCTAATTTGGTTAGCCCTAATAAAAGCAATAAAATGATTGCTGATATGCGTGAAATAAAATATGTAGTAACCCAATTAGTTAAAAAAATAGATAGCGGGCATATCAATGTGAATGATACGCCTTTTACTGATTTGAATAGAATAGCCTTTGATTTTTATCATGCGGATGAAGATAAGCATCGGGAATTGCTGCCGGCAATCTCCATTTTTGATGGCATTGAGACTGCGGAAAAATGGAAGAAAACCGCTGAAAATAATCTCATGCCGTACAGGAATAGTTTCATCAGAGGATGTGTTAAAATATCAGTGCTCCCAAAATAATTTTCCAATTTCACTGTATTTTCTATCAAAGTACCCTTTTGGCGATGTGCTTGTGATAAAATGTCGCTCATAACTCGAGAATATAAACGATTCACAGACTACTCTTCTTAACTAAAGATAAAAAGACACAAGTTTTGTTGAGGCCAGTTCTCCTAAAATTAATCCAAAAATTGACCTTAATAGTATTTTACAAAACAATAAAAAAAATCTGATACGGGTGAAATTCCAGCAAGCAATTTATCTGAATAAAACATCGTTACTACCCATAGGCCAAATGATTTAAGATGATTTTCACTAAAAAAGTTGCCAGTATTTACCTGTCTGGTAACGTCAGCAGATTATTACATTTTTGTGAAAGGAGGTTTTGATGAGCGCGACATTTTTTAAAGATACAAGTTTTTCTGAAGCCACTTCCCCTAAAATTAATCCAAAAAATGACCTTAACAGTTTTTTCAAAATTAATAAAATACTCAATGAAAAACCTAAAGATGGCAAAGTTCCAGAAAACAACTCACCTGAGCAAAACAACACTACTACTTACGGACCAAAACGGTAATCACCCATTTGCTAATATTTACGTATCTGACAACATCAGCAGGTTATTGATTAACGCCGGCGGCGACTTCCCCATCGCCGGCTTTGGCGCCGATGTTTTTGATGAAAGATCAGAGCGTATGTGACACGGTTGTGCTTGAAGGAGGTAAAAAATATGATACATAACCCTAAACATCCTGGAAAAATGAATATCACACCAGAAATGGCTGTAAGGTTGTCGGTGGTTTTTCATACATCAGATGAACTATGGATGAATTTACAGTCTGGTTACGATTTGTGGAAAGCGCAGAGGCAGAAAAAGAAGTTACACTTAAAGCCATTAAACTTCAAAGATTTTGGACTAATTTCATTAGCTGTATGAAGGGGCTGTGATTCAATAATGGTATTTGCATCTTTCCCCATATGTCCCTATAATCCTTATTCTTTTTTCTCCTTGCCTGATCTTGAAATAAAGCAGGCTTTATCATCCATAAGGGGGTTTTATGCGACACTATGAAGTGGTGTTCCTCGTGCATCCTGACCGCAGTGAGCAAGTGCCCGCGATGGTCGAGCGCTATAGAAATATGATTACCGGAAGCGAAGGTCAAATCCATCGTTTCGAAGACTGGGGAAGACGCCAGCTGGCTTATCCCATCAACAAAGCCCATAAGGCGCACTATGTTCTGATGAATATTGAGTGCCCTGAGGCAACGATTAAAGAATTGACGGAAAACTTTCGTTATAATGACGCTGTTTTGCGTCATCTTATCATCCGCACCGATCGTGCGGTTACTGAGCCTTCACCCCTGGTGAAAAGCAAAGAAGAGAGCCCTGAAGAAAACCGTCCGGAATCTGAATCTGCTGCAGAGACAGATATTGGCGTTTCAGATATGGCAGAAAACACAGAGGAGGCAGAATAATGGCCCGTTATTATCGCCGTAAAAAATACTGTCGCTTTACCGCTGAAGGCGTAGAGAAAATTGATTACAAAGATATTGATATGCTGAAAAATTTTATTACAGACACCGGCAAAATTGTCCCCAGCCGTGTGACCTGGACAAAAGCGCGCTACCAACGCCAGTTGTCGACAGCAATCAAGCGCGCCCGCTTTTTGGCATTATTGCCCTATTGCGATCGTCATGCGAATTATTTCTGATTTGAGGTAAAAAACGATGGAAGTGATTTTATTAGAAAAAGTACGTAACGTGGGTAATCTTGGGGCAAAAGTGAAAGTGAAACCCGGATTTGCCCGAAATTTTTTACTGCCCACACGCAAAGCGATTTCAGCAACGGCTGCCAATCTTGCCAAATTTGAAACCAGCCGTACTGAGCATGAGAAACATGCCAATGAAATATTATCCCAGGCTCAGGCGAAAGCTGAAAAAATCATGATATTAGCCAGTGTGACAATTCCTGCAAAAGTTGCTGAAGAAGGAAAGCTATATGGTTCCGTAGGGATTGCTGATATCGCTGAAGCCATTCACAAAGCAGGCGTGCCTGTAGAGAAAAGTGAAATCAAACTGCCTGCAGGGCCTATTCGTCATATTGGCGAATATGAGATTCATCTTTATTTTCACAGCGATGTTTCATCTGTGATTAAAGTCAATGTTGTTCCTGAGTCTGAATAAGACTGGATTGCTTCGCCCGGCAAAAAGATGCCGGGTTCGCTGGGGGTATTAAGTCATGACTGAGCATGACCGTGCTGCTGACAGAAAAGTTCTTCAAGGTAATTTTAAAACTCCCCCTCATTCCATAGAAGCTGAGCAATCTGTTTTGGGAGGGTTGATGTTAGATAATCAAGCCTGGGAGCGTGTAAGTGAATTACTAAAACAAGCAGAAGATTTTTACCATCCAGCTCACCGCCTTATTTTTAGTGCTTTACAACAGCTTGCGATTCGTAATCAGCCATATGATGCTTTAACGGTTTCTGAGACTCTCAAAGTGTCCAACCAATTTGAGAATGCGGGTGGAGAAGCTTATTTGTTTGAATTAATTCATAATACTCCCTCCGCCGCCAATATTCAGGCTTATGCTGAAATCGTACGTGAAAAATCTGTGTTGAGACAGTTGATCAAAGCGAGCACAGAGATTATCGAATCCGCTTATTCTCCGCTGGAACAAACCGCCAACGAATTATTGGATACGGCAGAACGCAAGGTTTTTCATATTTCGCAAACCCAACGCATTCAGAACAGCGGGCCTGTTCGTGTCGATAATTTGCTTAAGAAAGCCGTGGAGCATATTGATAGGCTTTATCATTCGGGTTCTGCGATTACAGGCATTTCGACGGGGTATAAAGATCTGGATGATATAACGTCAGGATTGCAGCCCGCGGATTTAATTATTGTGGCCGGTCGTCCTTCGATGGGGAAAACGATTTTAGGCATTAATATTGCCGAATATACTGCGATCAAAACCCAGAAGCCTGTATTGGTATTCAGTATGGAAATGCCTGGTGAATCTATCGCCATGCGTATGATGTCTTCTTTGGGCAGAATTGATCAGCATCATATGCGAAGCGGAAAGCTTGAGGATGCAGATTGGCCGCGCATACAATCCTCTGTACATATGCTTTCTGAAACTAAATTATTCATAGATGATACGCCCGCGTTAAATCCTATCGAATTACGTTCTCGCGCACGCCGCGTAGCGCGTGAACATGATGGCAGTCTGGGTTTGATCGTTGTCGATTACCTTCAATTGATGCAGTCAGAAAGTCACCGCGATAATCGTGTCGCTGAAATTTCTGAGATTTCGCGTTCACTGAAGACGCTCGCGAAAGAATTACACGTACCCGTCGTTGCGCTTTCTCAGTTAAATCGCGGTCTTGAACAACGGCAGGATAAAAGACCTGTGATGTCTGATTTACGGGAATGTGTTATTGGCGATACTTTGGTTTGCTTAAGTGACGGACGAAGAATTCCCATCGCTCAATTAGTTGGTCAGACTCCAGAGGTGCTGGCTGTTTCTGAGACAGGGTATATTATTTCTGCAGCGAGTGACAAAGTGTGGTGCGTAGGCAGGAAACCCATTTTTAAAGTGCGGCTGGCCAGTGGCAGATGTATACAAACTACGGCGAAGCATCGCTTACTGACAGGTGACGGCTGGAAAATGGTGGGAGACTTGCAAACCGGAACCCGGATAGCTTTGGCTCATCATTTGCCGGAACCTCATGTTACTGAAAGATGGCCAGAATTAAGGCTTGCCTTATTAGGACAATTAATAGGTGACGGCAGTTATCTTTCAGGACAGCCAATGCGCTATACCACTGCTTCAGAAGAAAATAGTCAAATGGTTTTGCTGGCTGCGACAAAAGAGTTTAATGCAAAAGTCACTCGTTATAAAGGCAGAAGAACCTGGCATCAGTTATTAATTAGCGGTAATGGCAACCGTTGGAAGCCAAAAGGGGTTAATCAATGGTTGCGTGAGCTTGGTGTTTTTGGTCAGCGTTCCTTTGAAAAAAGAATCCCGGAAGCAGTCTTTCGTTTGCGGAACGAACAAATCGCAATATTGTTACGCCATCTTTGGGCAACAGACGGCACTATTTATGTGCGAAAACCGGAGTGTAAAGGCGGGCATATTATTCACTATAGTACCAATAGTGTTGGATTGGCGTTTGATGTAAGCGCCTTGCTTCTCCGTTTGAGAATAGTAGCCAGAATACAAAAAGTGCAAAAGAAAGATTATCTCCCTAACTATATGGTGACCATTACGGGAGCACAGGCGCAGTTGTTATTTTTGGATCGTGTGGGCGCTTTTGGTCCGCGGTGTGTTCAGGCGCAGGCTTTACGAACAGCATTGGCTGATGTTATTTCAAACACCAATGTTGATACATTGCCGCAGCAATTGTTTGATCGTGTACGTTTATTAATGGGAGAGCAGGGAATAACGCATAGAAAAATGGCTAACATGCGGGGTACGTCTTATGGTGGAAGCGGGCACTTTAGTTTTTCGCCATCGCGTGAAGTGTTGCGGGAGTATGCAGAATTATTAAAAGATGATGTTTTATCCAATCATTGTGAAAATGATTTATATTGGGATCGGGTTGTTCTTATTGAAGAGGCTGGCGAGGCGGATGTTTACGATCTTACTGTACCAGGTCCTGCATCATGGTTGGCGGATGGTATTGTCAGTCATAATTCTGGTGCGATAGAACAGGACGCAGATGTGATAATGTTTATCTATCGCGATGAGGTGTATAACCCCAATACGCAGGATAAAGGCATCGCAGAAATTATTATATCCAAACAGCGTAATGGCCCTATCGGAAAAATCAAGCTGACGTTTTTGGGTAAATACGTCAAATTTGAAAATTATCTGCCTGAGAGTTTCGGACAACAATATTCTGCATGAACACACATCATTCGTTGATTCATATTAATCTCTCTGCTTTAGCGCATAATTTTAATATTATCCAACAAATCGCCCCGCAGTCTAAGATATTAGCCATGATCAAAGCCAATGCCTATGGTCATGGATTGACAAAAATCGCTAAAAATTTACCTGACGCAGATGGATTTGGTGTAGCTTGTTTAGACGAAGCAGCAGCGCTGCGCAAAGCGGGTATCACACAAAAAATAGTCTTGATGCGCGGTGTGTTTAATCATGCTGAGTTGAATTTGGCTCATCAATTAAAATTAGATTTAGTGATACATCATAAAGATCAGATAAATTTACTTTCCAGGCAAACAACTTATTGGCTTAAAATCAACACAGGCATGAATCGTTTAGGATTTTTACCTGATGAAATTCCAGAAATTTATGAAAAATTTAAATATAATCATTTAATCTTAATGACCCATTTTTCCAGCGCGGAAGAAACCTCTGATCTTATAACCTCTCAACAAATACAAAGTTTCCAGGAGATAACACATAATATGCCCCACGAAAAAAGCATGGCTAATTCCGCAGGAATATTAAATTATAAAGAAAGCCATAGAGATTGGATCAGACCAGGATTAATGTTATATGGCATTTCGCCTGCAGGATATCATCCTCACTTACAACCTGTCATGACCTGGAGATCTCAATTGATTGCAATACGATATCAAAAAAAGGGAGATCCGATAGGCTATAATCAAATTTATCTATGTGAAGAAAATATGCCCATCGGCATTGTGGGTGTGGGATATGGAGACGGCTATCCGCGTCATGCCAAAAATGGCACGCCTGTCTTAATCAACAATATTGAAGTGTCGTTGATTGGACGCGTCTCTATGGACATGTTAGCGGTTGATTTGCGAAAAATACCCTCAGCAAAAGCAGGTAATCCAGTCACACTCTGGGGTGAAGGACTGTCCATCGAAAAAGTAGCAGGCTATACAGCAAGCAATGCTTATGAATTATTATGCAACGCTAATGCGAGAGTAAGGTCATTGTCAAATTGAAAGTTAAACTTTCAATTTGACAATGCTATCTGGAATAGATTAGCATTGATAATATGATTAAACGACATCTTTTCGCTTATTTAAAAAAGCTTTCCCGCCAATATCCTATTGTGACGCTCACAGGTCCGCGTCAATCCGGGAAAACGACATTAAGCAAAATGGTTTTTTCTGGATATCAATATGTTTCTTTAGAAGATCCTGATATCAGAGAGTTTGCAGAAACTGACCCGCGCGAATTTTTATCTGTGTATAACAAAAAAGTTATATTTGACGAAGTCCAGCGCGTACCGGATTTATTTTCCTATCTCCAAACACTGGTTGATGAAAATTCTTCACCGGCCCGATTTATATTGACAGGTTCTCAGCAATTTTTACTCAATGCAAAAATTTCACAAACGCTGGCAGGCAGAACAGCTTTATGTCGATTATTGCCTTTTAGTCTCTCAGAAATATTAAATCGTAAACCACAACCTTATTGGTCGGGCAAAAAATTTTCCAAAGCTGCTGTGCCGAAAGAAACACTGTATCACTATCTTTTTCATGGATTTTATCCGCGTTTATATGACAAAAAGTTATCACCCAGACAGTTTTATCGTGATTATGTTGAGACTTATGTGACTCGTGATTTACAGTCATTATTACAAGTCGGTGATTTAAATACTTTTCAAACATTCCTGAGATTATTGGCAGGACGAGCAGGACAACGTGTCAATCTGACTTCATTAGGCAATGACACAGGTATTTCTCATACAACGGTTAAGCATTGGTTATCTGTATTACAAGCCAGCTATATTGTTCATTTATTACCGCCGCATTTTGAAAATTTTAATAAACGTTTAGTAAAATCGCCCAAAATTTATTTTTTGGATTCAGGATTGCTATGTTATTTGTTGAGAGTTCAGTCTGTAGAAGATTTGCACAACCATCCACATATTGGCGGGATTTTTGAAACGTTTGTATTTTCAGAGATAGTTAAAACTTTTCATCATCAGGCAGAAGACGCGCCGTTGTATTTTTGGCAGGATAGAACAGGCAATGAAATTGATTTGTTAATTGATCGCGGACGCGTACAATTTCCTATAGAAATAAAATCTGCCAAAACGCTTTCAGCGCATTATTTTGCCAATATACAACACTGGCTTGATCTTGAAGGCAATCCCCAAAAATCAGCCTGCCTGATTTATGGCGTGGATGATTACCAGCACCGCGGGCAAATTGAAGTTTTGCCGTGGTATGCGGTCAGCTGAAAGGCTAATGCAAGTGAATTGATGAAGCAAGGGCGTTATATTCATCATGATGCTCAACCGTTATTAGAAAAACATCCAATTAACCCACAAAATATTTCTAATAACAGACCACCTCAATAGCAGCTGGAACGCATAAAGTGCACATTCGAAGAAATTCGGGTGTGCGCTTTTTTGCCGTGGTGCGTCATCTGCTGAAGTGTTAATATTGTTTCTTATTTCTGTTGATAAGGAATTTTTTCATGTCGTCTAAACAAATTATTGAATTAATCGCAAAAAACAAAGTCGAATTTGTGGATTTACGGTTTACTGACACGCTGGGCAAAGAGCAGCATGTTGCTATCCGGGCAAATCAGGTTGATCAGGATTTTTTCGAGATGGGAAAGATGTTTGACGGCTCCTCCATCGCCGGCTGGCGCAGTATTGCTTCCTCTGACATGGCCTTAAAGCCTGATGCTGATGCAGCGGTCATCGATCCTTTCAGCAGGTTTCCTTCTCTGATTCTGCGCTGTGATGTTTTTGATCCCCATACAATGAAACCTTATGAGCGCGATCCGCGCAGTGCCGCCAAACGCGCGGAAAACTATTTGAAACAAACAGGCATTGCTGATCATTGTTTCTTTGGTCCTGAGCCCGAATTTTTTATCTTTGATGATGTCAGATTTAATATCGATATGCGGGGCGCATCTTATAGCATTGATTCTCATGAAGCCGCCTGGAATTCAGATAAAGAGATATCCAGCGGCAATCTGGGGCACAGACCGCCGGTGAAAGGCGGTTATTTTCCAGTGCCGCCTGTGGATTCCACCAGTGATTTACGCGCTGAAATGTGTCTAAACTTAGAGAAAATGGGATTAAGCGTTGAGTTGCATCACCATGAAGTCTCAACAGCAGGTCAGTGTGAAATCGGAACATTGTTTGATACCGTAGTCAAAAAAGCGGATCAAATACAGATATTAAAATATGTCGTTCATAATACAGCGCATCAGTATGGCAAAACAGCCACATTTATGCCAAAGCCATTGGTGGGAGATAATGGCAGCGGGATGCACTGTCATCAATCTTTGATGAAGGATAATCAAAATATTTTTGCGGGTGAAAATTATGCGGGGCTTTCAGAAACGGCGTTATATTATATTGGCGGGATATTAAAACATGCCAAAGCGTTAAACGCATTTACCAATCCGGGTACAAACAGCTATAGACGTCTGGTGCCGGGTTTTGAAGCGCCGGTTTATCTGGCTTATGGCGCCTGTAACCGCAGTGCGGCGATTCGCATTCCACATGTCATGCAGCCGCGCGCGCGGCGTGTTGAAGTGCGTTTTCCTGATGGGCTTGCCAATCCGTATCTCGCTTTTTCTGCGATGTTAATGGCAGGACTTGACGGCATTCAAAATCGCATTCATCCAGGCGACGCGTGTGATCAGGATTTATATCATCTCGATGCTCACGAGGCTAAAACATTGCAGTTGCATACAATCTGTTTTTCATTGGAAAGCGCGTTAGAAAATTTGATCCTGGATAAAAATTTTCTATTGGCAGGCAATGTATTTACTCAGGATTTGATTGATGCTTATATCGACATCAAACAAGCGGAAATTCAACGGTTGAGACAAACGACACATCCTTTGGAGTTTGAGATGTATTATAGCTTATGAAAGATGATGTTGAAGATATTCCTCAGCTACTGCAACAGGCACAATATCACCTGATGGATGTTTTAATTCCTGATGTTTGGAAGGTTCTTTAATGAATTGTGGTTCTGCATGTGCTAACCAGCCTGCCAATACATCTTCTGCATTTTTGAGTGCTTCTTCCCAGTCTTTTCCAAATGTCACACATCCTGCCAGATCAGGAAATTCAACTTCGACTGTATTATTTTTTGAGCTGGGAGATAATTGTGAAAATCGCCACATGGAACGTTAATTCTCTTAAAGTAAGATTGCCGCAGGTATTAAAGTGGTTGGAAGAAGAAAAGCCGGATATTCTGGCTTTGCAGGAACTCAAAATGGAAACCAAAAATTTTCCTGAAGAGAGTTTCAAAACAGCAGGATATCACGCGATTGCCAACGGCCAGAAAACGTATAACGGCGTTGCGATTATCAGTAAATTACCCATCACAGAAATTGAAATGCCTGACTATGATGATGAACAGCATCGCCTGCTGAGTGTAACTGTAAATCATATCCGCATCATCAATGCTTATGTCCCTAATGGCCAGTCACCTGATTCGCCCAAATATCAATATAAATTAAACTGGTTTCTACATTTTAAAAAATATATTAAACAACAACTTAAACATTATCCAAATCTTATTATCCTGGGAGATTTTAACGTCGCGCCCGCGGATGAAGACGTTTACGATCCGAAAGCCTGGGAAGGACAAGTCTTATGCAGTGCACCTGAACGGCAGGCCTTGGGTGATATTATTCAGCTGGGCTTAACAGACAGCTTTCGTTTATTCCCGCAGCCTCCCAAAAGCTATAGCTGGTGGGATTATCGTATGATGGCATTTCGACGAAATATGGGATTAAGAATTGATCATATTTTGATCAGTGATGCCCTGAAACCTTTGTGTCAGGAATGCCGGATCGACAAAAGTCCTCGTAAATGGGAGCAGCCTTCAGATCATGCGCCAGTCATTGCACATTTCGATGCTTGCTAATGCTTTGCACCATGGTATAAACTGTTAATTCTAGTAAATATAGTAATTTTAGATAAATAAAAATAGTATTTTTATTATGAAGAAATATATTCATCCGGCATATCATGAAGTCGAGTTTACCTGCAGTTGTGGTAATGTCGTCAAAACAGCTTCTGCTTTGAGCAAAGACAATATGCGCATCGATGTTTGCAGTAAGCGATGCGTTTTCTGCTGTCTCCAAAAAACCCTATAAAATTTCGTTGTTCAGCGCAACCGCCTTAAGTGCGACAGCCATGGTGGGATCGGGTTGGTTATTCAGTGCACAGCTTAATGCCAAATTGGCTGGAAATTATGCGTTTCTTGCCTGGATACTGGCTGCTACGGGATATTCTTATCTTGGCGGTGCTTCGCGGATGTTGTATGCGATGGCGGCACCGATCAGTATGGGCGCGTTGAAGCCAAAGACCAGAATTTTCGGACTGGTGATATTCATTATTCTGGGTTTGATCATGACGACAATGCCATCCAGAGATATGTTGCTGATGAATTTGTCCATTATGGGATTATTGATTGTTTACGGCCTGACTCAGCTGACAATGAAAAGCATCAGGCCATCTGCATTATTACTGTTGAATATGCCGTTTCTGGCATATCTATGGCTTCTATACCTGGACCAGAATTTAATCTACGCAGGAATCATTTCCGCCCTGTTTTTTCTCTTGGTCAGCAGCAGAGGTTATGTGAGATATTGTAAATTACACAAAGGCGAGTCCGCTGCTGATTTATATGAAAATGAAGGCGTTCCGGAAAGGGTTTGGTAGAGACGCAAAATATTGCGTCTCTACATTTCGAAGATTGGCAAAGGTGTTGTTACATCAATCATCAACGCCCCTTTTTAAAGGGCATTGTTGCATAAATAACTTGAGCATGTTTAGTCTCTCCCGTAAGTATAGGTTTATAGATATACCCCTTCTCCCCCGCCAGGGGGAGAAGGTGGCCGTCAGGCCGGATGAGGGGGAATGTATGATAAATACTCCCTCACCCGCCCTTCGGGCACCCTCTCCCGCAAGCGGGAGAGGGGAAAACACACTTCAACCTATATTTATGCAACAACTCATTCAAAAAAAAGGGCGTCAGCGCCATTGTGCAAAAATGCCGCGCCTGAGAGCGAAATATTAATTTGAATTTAATCTTCCCATTTTATTCCCAAATTTGGGTGGCTCACCAGAAAACAATTTGGATATATCATCATTTTCCGGAGTCTTTTTAGGCGCTGGCGTTTCTTTAGCTTTTTCATCCGCTATCCTCTTTTCTTCAGCTTCTTTAGCTTTTTCACGATCTTGAATAGGTTTTGGCGGTTTTCCAAAGGTAAATCCTTTGCCAGCATGTTTTTCATAACAACTTTTTAAGAATTTGACTTCAGCATCATTCCCAGTTGCCCACATAATTCTGGCGTTAGCTTTTCCTTCATTGGTCATCGCTGGATTTGCCTCAATATAGGCTTCAACACCATCCATTGCCGCTTTTGCCTTGAATTCCAGATGCTCTTTACATTCATCTGATAGCTCATTGGATTTTGTGCCGTCGGCTTTGGTTTTAAACTTTTTATCTTCCGGGAATTTTGAAGAGATACGATTGTCATAGACCTCAATTACCGTACCCTTACCTTTCCCTTCAGGCCAGATGACGTGATACTTTTCTCCATTTTTGGTTTTTTCTGCCGGATCATATATGTCTTTATACTCCGGCTTTTCTGTAAAAAGCTTTTTACATGAATCCGATAAATATATGGTACCGCTGCCTGTTGAGGTTGGATCCTTGGATGAATCGCTATATTTATCTTTTAAGTCATGATACTTTTGGGGTATTGAGTTTGATGTCGGAGGTGGTTTAGGTTCGCTTTTCAGCGAATTTATTTTTTCAGCGTCAGCAATAATTATTTTATATTCTTCTTCCTTCAAGCTTCTCTCATAGTTTTCTTGATAAGATTCTTTATAGGCTTTTAAGATTCCCGCATTGGTTTTATCTTTTTGATTTACAGCAAAATGATAAGCAATTGTGTCCAGAGCTTCTATGAGAACCTCATTCTTCTCTTCATCCATTTTAATGCTTAAGTGAGCATCAATTCGATTTTTAGCTATGGAGATTTCTTTTTTCGCAAGTGCAAGTTCAAATTTTTCCCAGTAATTTTCCCAATAGCTGTCTTTTTCTTTCGCGGCAGTTACATCTTTAAGTTCAGCTCCAATGAGATGAGGATTGTAGTAATATCGCATGAAATTAATTTGATATGTATTTTTCTTATTTGCATTATCGCTTTTACTTTGATGATATAACGCTATAGTCACTATATTACGCAAAGTGTCAGCATCTGGTTTTTTGTGTGAACTATCTGGCGCTACCAGTCTGGCATGTTTATCAATAACAGTTTCTTCAGATAATGATTTTTGATCAAACTGTTCCCAGTATTTTTCCCATCCTTTCTGTATATCTTCAGATTCGTTCAGTTTGTCAGTGCTATTTAGGCAATCCATAAATGCTTGTCTATAGAAGTCGCCTCGATTATTCAAGTCATATGTATAAACGTCGGCAATCCATATCGCAACAGCATCGATTCGAGTATAAATTTCAGAATTAAATTTATAGATTTCATCCTGACGGCATGCTGCTGCATGAGCATTAAGGCGCATTTTTGCTTGATTATTGTTTGATTTGTCAGAATTTACGACGTTAAAAAAGGTATCCCAGTAAATATTTTGATTTTTTTGATAGACTATAAATTTTGGAAACTGCTCCATTAATTTGGCATCGAATGCTTCTTTATAGGCGTCTGATTGAGCTTTTATATCTTTGTTATCTATTTTGTCGCAAGCTTTCAAGCACTCCAGGTGTATTGCTTGAATTTTTTCATAGGCCTCTTTAAGGGATATTTCTTCATGCGTATCGCTGCTCCACACGTCTATCCCGAGCGTAATTTTAGAAGCTTGTTTGTGGGAACTAATGAAATCGTAATGACCTGTATTTGACTTAAATCCTTTAGCTTCAGTTTTAGCATAAGCCTCATCAAAAGCCGCCCAATAACGGGCACGGAAATCAATCTTCGGCTGCAGTTCAGCTTCAGCGGCTTTTTGCTCGGCGGCAAGTTTCTCTGCAGCAAGCTGCCGGGCAAGCTTCTCAGCTTCTAGTTTTTCTTCATCAGACGCATCAAAAAAAGAGAGATCAATAATTTCATCATCATCAGATTGTTCTTCAGGGTTATTTTCCGGGAATTCTTCGACAATATTATCCTCAGAATCTGATAAGTCATTGCCAGAAATATCTGGCTTATTTTCCTCAGGAAACTTCGGAACTAGCGCCTCTGCTGCAGCTTTTTCTTCGACCGCTTTCTCCGCAGCGGCTTTCTCGGCCTCTACTACTATGGATACCTCATCGGCAGTTGACTTTACGGTGACGTCGAACAAGCGTCGAAAATTTTTCTGATAAGCATCATTAATTTCATTCTGAGAATAATAGTCAGCAAGAAAATCCATATTATTTAATTTCGCTGTATTCCAATTCCAATCAGAACTAAAGGCTGTCTTGCCTGCTGCACCATGTGCGGCTAATCGAGAATCTGTATTTTTTTTATCTCCTGATGCTTCATTGAAAGCTATCCAGTATTTATTCCAATTTTCGTCTTTCTGGTTTTGTATTTTCAATTCTTTTTCTTGTGCTTCCAGCACCAGGTTAGGTGTAATATCTTTCTTTAAAATCTCATTAAATTTTGTTTTATAGTCTGTTAAATTTTTTTGATATTCTTCCTGCGTTTTATTAAAAAAGGCATTGTTTTCTTCTATAAATTTGTCAGTCCAATGTCTCCCTGGTTGATTGAAAACAGTTTCCATAGCTTTATTATGGGCAGCGGTGATGTTTTTCTTTTCAGCTAAAGCTTTTTCAAATGCTGTCCAATATGTATCGATATTTTTTTGCAGGCCAGGTTCAAGTTTCTCAGTTATATTAGCTTTTTCTATTGCAGCATTCTTCTCAGCAGCTTTTTCCAGCGCCGCCTTTTCAGCAGCGGCTTTCTCAGCAAAAGCCTTGTCCGCATGGGCAAGAAGTATTATAAAATTTTCTTTGTAGACCTCAGGAGAATTGTTGGCTTCTTGAGCAGCCCTATTATGGATTTCATTAAATGTTTTTTCATCAAGGTTTTTTATGCCGAGATATTCAGAAATTTCTTGATTAAGACTTGTTCCGGCTTTCACATGTGCTGAAAATGGGTTTTGATAAAATTGCGTTTTTTGTTTGTTACTTTCGTCCCAATAGCGGTCAATTTGCGATTTCAGAAATATTGGCAGTAATGTATTGTCCAGATAATCATTGCAGCCATTTTTATAAGCCTGTATTTTTTCATTTTCATCAGTACTTTTGCAGGCAGTATATGCTTGAAATGCCTCCTCTCTTGCTTTAGATGCGACGGTTTTATCAGGATAAGATGAACTTTCTATTCTTAGATAGTTACTATGACCTCGAACAAGGTTGTGTGCCTGCCCAAAATCCATGAGCGTATATGGTTTTTTTTCTTTAGCAATTGCTTTATCAAAGTACTCCCAATAGAGCCTCTGGAATTTTGCTGCTTCAAACTTTATTTTTCTATCGCTTTGTGAAGCGGGTTTTTCCGCAGCGGCTTTTTCTTCGGCAGCTTTCTCCGCAGCCAGATTTTCCGCAATGCTTTTTTCTTTTAAAAGCACATCCTTTTTAGCCTTGAGTGCATCAACAGAGGCATTATGTCCATTTGCTTTGATATGTCTCCAATGTTCTTCTAAATTATTTTTAGATCCAATTTTATTTTCGCAATAGTCATCAGTATAAACTTTCAGGCTCATGGCTGAGCAATTTCCGCTCAGTTGCGGCGCACCGGTTTTACTTAGCGCTTCGTCTCTGCTTTCAAGACAAGTATCTATTTTATCTTTCCAGAACTTCCAATTTTTTGCTTCTTTCGAGTTTTTTTCAGAATAACCTTCCAGGCGTTTTTCTTTCTCATGATACCAATCAGGTTCGGGTTCTTTATAATTCATGATCATACGCTGGGCAACGATTAAGTTTTCCAGTGTTTTTTCTATGTTTGTGCCGGGTTTGATTTTCTTTGTTGTGACCACCCATGAAACACCCGTGGTATAATCTTTGGTTTCCGGATTAAAGACCCTATCATGTTTCCAGTCTGAGCCTGCGCCCGCATTGTATTCTGTCTGGAAATAATCGTATTCGCCTTTTGCTTCTGGATTTTCTTGTTTCCAGATTTTGGTAATTGTCCGATGACCTGCCATACCGCCTGAAGTGATCAGAATTTCATCTGTTTTTTTAGTGTTTTCATCGCCCCCAGGTAAAAACCGCGGTATTATGCGCTGTTTGTTTGGATCGTCAGTTAATAACGCATTTGCCTCATTAAAAGAAACTGTATTATCAATTTTAATTCTTTTTTCTTCGCCTAATAGTAAGTGTTTTGCATCAGTTTGGATAGGAGTAATAATTGTTTCGGATGTGAATAGTTTCGAATTTCTAACATAATCATACCAATTTTCATCCTGCTTTAAGCCCGTCGACACATCGCCTTTGTCGCCCATGATTTTTCGACTGGTTTCCTGTAAGGCTTCTAATTCGTGTTTGCTTAAAGTGTCCATATTTAAAGCAATATAGTTTTGGAGAGACAATTGGAAGCTGCTGGTGGCTTCAAAATCATACCAGCCAGTTTGATCTTTATTCGTGGCCAGGCCGTTCAGCTTGTCTAGTCGTCCTTGTGCCCATTTTTGTTGAAGTGATTGAAGCTGAAAGTCAATGGCGTCAATTTGTGTCTGAATTTCATCAACAGGACGATTTTTATAGTTAGATTTTTTAATTTCATTCTCATAGGCCATTTTAATATCAGCATGCTTGTCTTTATTGATAAGCAGTGCAAATTTTCCGGGATTGAGCGGGTCTTTGAAAATTTTCTGGTCTCCCGCAAATCCTTTGTTAAATCTGCTGTAGTCTGCTCCAATACCAAATTTTACTGCAAAATTTTCTGCCCCTTCCCGGGAATTAAATAAATAATTGATGTAGTCGCCATATCGAATACCACCTATTTTCTGAGTGTTTTCACTCTTGGCGGCAACTTTATGCTCATTTCGAAGCCATTGTTCAAATGAAGGTTTTTCTTTGGTTTCTTCAATAACAACTTTTTCAGAAACTTTTGGAGCACGATGAATTTTTTCGATTTTATCGATATTTTCTTTGTTGATTTTCAGGCGGTATCCATTAGTTCCATTAAATGCAACCCAATCAACCTGGATATCAAGCCATTGCAATGCTTTGGTGATTTTCTGCGGGTAAACCGCATTGCTTTCGCTATTAAGCGCGTCCTGCTTTTCTGGAGGAACTGCTGCATAGAGAGACCTTGCCATATCTTGCGTGAGGATGAATATTTTTTCTTCGCCGGGATCATACGCAATAGCGGCTTCTTCAACGACTTTTTTTATCTCTGGTTTTATTTCTCTGCCATAGACTTTAATGTTCTCAGCCTTGAAAGCAGGAGTGTTGATTTCCGGATTTTGAAGTTCGGATATGGCAGAGCAGCTTGCTGCAGCCGGATCGCCGGAAGCGCTTAGCATTCCAGCATAATACTCATTACCTGGATAAGAGTTGCCATCCCAGGCATACATTGCAACGAGTAATTTTTCAGGATTGTTTAATGGTTCAGCAGGGTCACGTTTGGAGTAATGCAGGGTTATATTTTTATGCGTGTTTTCCATTTTATTAAATACAGGCTTACTCGCATGTGGAAACCAGCTGAAATCCACATCAGAAATATGTTCATAATGGTTCGCTTGAAGTAACTCATTGTAGACTTCCAACATGAGTTCTGCCTGGATTTTTTCGTTTACCGCCCACACGCCCAATCCCAAACCAACAGCCTGGACATAGGCTTTTTTATTTTCCTGCTGAGCACGGTCATTCGCATCTGCTAAAAATGGCTCGATGACCATTCGAAGGCGTTCTTTATAAACATCTCTGTTGAGATACATATCGCCGATTTTAATGTATTTACCCGTTTTATCTTTCTCAGCTTCTTCATAAGTGGGGAAGTGCGTTTGACCATAAAATTCTGCAAAAGGCGCCAGCGCTGCTTTTTTATCTGGGTTTACGCCGTCTTGATCTCCATAACCATTGACTGTTGTATTTTGATCTCGGGTGATCAGCATGTGCTGATATTCCATTAATCCGGGTTTTTCAAACCGGGCTCCCACTAAACCGACATAAATACCCTGTTTTTCATAATTGCCCGTCTCGTCCGGAATAGCATTATTATTTCTGCCGCCTTTATTGATAAAGTGCGTGGGAACAGAAACGCCCATCAATGCCGCAATCTGCATTTCATCGTAAGAAATATAATCTGCAAGCACCAGGGGCAGCTTTTCGCCAGACGTACCAATCGTTTCAAACCCGCCTGTTACTTGTGTTCCATCTCTTAATATGGCGCTATCACGTTGCAACATAAACATCAGCGGTCTTTTGGTCAGCAATCTTTCCATGAAAGCTTCCGGAGTCATGGTTTTATAAAATTCTTTTTCTATATCTGATCCGGATTTTTGTTTATGCGCTATAAACTTTTCGATCAATTTTAGCGTTTTGGCATGTATCACAGGCCGGGTATTTGCGGCATTATTGGCAATTTCATCAGGTGTTGCTATCTTGCGCGCGATAAGCGTTTTGATTCGATTGGTTTCGGGAAGCTGAGTGAGAGCGTTTTCTTTAATCCTATTGAAAAAAACATCAGATTTTTGTTGTAAATCAGGGACGCTGATTGTCAGTTTCATCTGTGGTGGTATATCTGTCGTATGTCCTTTTTGAGGAGAAATAAGAATATTCTCTTGTACTGGCTGCTGTATCTGAGGTGTAACAGTTTGGTTTGTTTCAGCAATATTTTCAGGTGTTGAAGTAATTCCGCCTGAAACACGAATTTTCTCTCGGGGGGTTGTAGATGCTCCCAAATCATCAACACGGGTTGGTTGTTGCATCTGAGGCGTAACTATCTCTTGCTCTTTTTCAGCAATATTTTCAGGCGTTGGGATAACTCCGCCTGCTGCAATACGAATATTTGTTCGATGGGTTGCAGGTTTTTTTGAATCATCAGTTCTGGTTGGCTGTTGCGGCTGTTGTTGCCGCTGTACTTTGTATTTATTTATAGTACCGGCCTGACGATTTCTGGCTTCTACCGCGCCAGAGCCGTATGTTGTATTGAGCGGCTGTCCCTTCACTCGCGCGGGTAAATCATCACAGGAGATGACACCGCATGAAGTACTATCATATTCATATTGCCGCCTTGTTTTATATGGACTTTCCTGTCTCTGAGGGGGTATTTTTTTGGGTTGAAGATTTATCTCTCTTAAGCGCGTCTCAACGGCATTTTTTATTTTGTCGTGGTTCTCTTTGGATAGAATTCCACCGCCAGCCGGATCATGTCCAAATATTGTAATATCACATTCGCCTTTTTCATTTTTAATAATTTGAATTTCGCCTGTTATCCAATGCGAGCCGCTGGAAGCTGCAAATTCATCATACTGACCTAAATTGATTTGAAACAAAATTTTAAAATTTTGCTCTGTGTTGTCTTCCAGGACATCATTAATTTCATCGAAAACATCGCGTGATTCATATTGTTCTAGTAATTTTATATAATCATTGAGTGCTTCTGTATCAAAATTTATCTCTTCCAGTACTCCCATGACATTTTTAAAATTTTCGCTGGTGCCGTTATGTTTTTGAATAAGTGAGGTTAAATAATCATCAGAAGGGAAAGGTATCTCGCCATCATACCCCGAGCCTAATTCAGCAATATTTTTGTAAATAGCCAACATAGTATTGGCGTGATTTGTTTTATTGAGAAAATAATCTATGCCCAAAGTATGCGAGGGGACATTTATTTGGCCATTGACTGATGGTGTTATTAATACGTGCCAGACTTTATCGTCTTCTTTGAGAGTGTTATTCAGCCGATATTTTTCGTCTTTGGCAAATCCACCCAGTTCAGTATTAACAACCGCTTCAATATAAGCATCACAATCACTGTCTTTATACCAGTAAGTTGAATCTTGCATGTTTGCAGGTTTCGACCCGGTATTATTGAAAGAAAAAGATTTTTTTGTGGCTACTTGAGGGATATTTATATGCATCGCTTTGCGTGCTTTAGTATTAAATTTCAGTGTATCAAGCAGGTTTTGTTGCGTAGGCAAGGTTTCTGAATCAAAGGTTGCAAGCGGCTTATCGCCTGATGGAATATTTACTTCTAATTTTTCTATACCAATTATTTCCCCATTGTTTACCATGCAGGCATATTGATCAATGGCCGGGGTAGAAAAAAGGTCCGAGAAAAATCCTTTTTGTTCTGTGACCTGAACAATAAACTTTCCCAGGGTTTTATCGGGATGCGGGTACACTGATATCGTATATGCCATAAATTTATCTCAATTGATGTCTTTATAAGTATAATTTTAACAGATAAACCTTAAGAAAAGCTTAATTTTTATGTTTTGGTGAAAATATTTTTTAGGTATTCATCTGCCAGATCATAAAATTCAAGGCAACGGCGTAGGTTGCGCAAAGAAAATAAAGCAGCATCAGGAAAGCGGCGGGTTTTGAATGTTTGAAGAAAAATATCGTTGTGATGAGAATAGAAATCCACAAAAGATCAATAATGATCAGGCCATAAAGCAGATTTTGCTGGCTGAAAAAAACAGGTGTCCATAAGGCATTGAAAAAAAGCTGTATGCACCAGAAATCGAGCGCTATCTGGTAATGGGGCTTTTTCGCCCGCCAGACAAGCCAGGCGCTGAATGACATAAGAACGTATAAAATTGTCCAAACCAAAGGAAAAACAAAGTTTGGCAGAGTCCATACAGGTTTCTGAAGGCTGTAATACCAGTTCATGCTCGTATCTGTCATGAAAAAAGCGCCCAACTGACCTATCGCCAGACATAACAGCACCAGAAACAATAACATGCTCAGGGAATGTAATGTCTTTAGCATTTTGCCTGACCTTTATATTGTAGATTTATAAGGGAATAATTGTTATTAATGATGAGAAGCGAGTAAAATCTGAAACATCATGTGTTATTAGGTTTGTGATATTACAAGCTAGCATTGTTGCAACAATATTTGCATCGTGAATTTGTTTTCCTATAACTGAATGATTTTGTGTGAGGCTTAATAAATTTTTCGTCACTTGATTGTTGTCGTCAGCGATGGAGAAAAGCTGGGTGAACTTTTGAACATCTATTGCTAACTGGATTGCAGGCACAGGGTTTGAAAAATTCTGACCACGCGACAGAGTAGCCATATATTCGCGAATAACTTGTCGGCTAATCCACAAATTGGCGCCAGAACTTGAGTGTTGATCTAATATCTGCTGTGCATTTAGATGAAAGGGTGAAGTTTTTATTGCTGCGTAAACAAGTACATTAGTATCTATAAAGACACTATTATTCATCATCTTCATACATGTCGACACGCCGCAAAGAAAGATTTTCGGGCCAGGGACCTACATCATGGACAGGAAGCAAAGTGGATATTTTTTTATGGGCGCTCGCCCGCTCGTCAATAACCACAACAACTTTGTGTTTGCCGGGTTCAATGTTTTGGGGTATTCTCAGATGAAGAATACCTTTTTTTGAAATTTCCGCTATCGTTTCAATAGTCAGCATAAATTTACCTCATTACCCATCTTTAATGTATTTGATGATTTAAAGATAGCATACTTTTCATCACAATCCCAAAAAGTTTGGTCCACTGCCGCCTTCTGGTGGTGTCCAGGTAATATTTTGAAAAGGATCTTTGATATCACAGGCTTTGCAGTGTATGCAGTTCTGCGCATTGATTTGAAGCTTTCCCTGATGGATTTCATAGACTTTTGCCGGACAATAACGCTGCTCAGGGGCGTCATAAGTGATGATATCAGGATTGGGGTTTTTTAGGTGTAAGTGACAAGGTTGATTGTCATCGTGATGAATATTGGACAAATATAAAGAACTTAATTTATCAAAAGTTATTATATTGTCTTGTTTTAAATAATTAATTTTATTAAAAAATATGGCTGATTTTAAGCACGTATGATCTGGATGCTGATGACGCAGTGTCCACGGCGCTTTACCTGAAAAAAGGTAAGTATCTATAGCCGCCAAAATTAATCCTGGGATTAATCCCCATTGAAATCCGGGGCGGATATTGCGGACGGCATATAATTCTTTCCAAACCCAGGTTTTTTCGAGATTTGTCTGATAAGCGGATAAATCTCCCTGATGTATCGTTTGAGCAGCAACCATGCCGGATTTCATCGCCATATGGATGCCCTTGATTTTGGGCACGTTGAGAAATCCTGCGCTGTCGCCGATCAATAATCCGCCAGGAAAATCCAATTTGGGCAAAGACTGATAGCCGCCTTCACACAAACTGCGGGCGCCGTAACCAATTCTTTTGGCATTTTTAAATAATGGCCTGATTTTGGGGTGAAGCTTGAATCGCTGAAATTCTTCAAAAATGTCCAGCCAGGGATTTTGATAATCCAATCCAACAACAAATCCTATGGCTAATTGATGATTCTCGAGATGATAGATAAAAGATCCGCCATAAGTTTGATGATCCAGCGGCCAGCCGACAGTGTGTATGACTTTTCCCAATTGATGTTGTTCAGGAGAAATTTCCCACAGTTCTTTGATGCCTAATCCATAAGTGGGCGGATTGCTTTGTTTATCCAATCCGTAATGTGCAATGATTTTTTGGCTGAGCGACCCGCGGCAGCCTTCGGCTAATAATAGTTGCTTTGCATATAATGAAATACCTGGTTGATAACGCGATGTTTTTTCATGATTTTTGTCTATGCCCATATCGCCTGTTCTGACACCTGTGATTTTATTATTGTCATCAAAAATGGCATCAACTACGGCAAAGCCCGGGTAAATTTCAACTCCCATCTTTTCAGCTTCCTGTCCTAACCATTTGCAAAACAGACTTAAGCTGATGATATAATTTCCATGATTTTTCATGGGTTTTGGTGTGGGTAATTTGAAAGATCTGGCAGAAGTTAAATATAAAAAATCATCTTCCATGGCTTCTGTAGTGACAGGCGCGCCGCGGTTTTTCCAGTCAGGCAATAACTCATTGAGCGCAGAAGGTTCCAATACCGCACCTGATAATATATGCGCGCCAACTTCCGCCCCTTTTTCCAAAACACAGATATGATAATCCGGATTAAGCTGTTTCAGTTTTATCGCCGCGGACAAACCCGCAGGCCCTGCACCAATGATTGCAATATCGCAATTGAGAGATTCTGTTGTCATCCAATTTTCTGCCTAATAGATTAATTTGACAGTGCGTACTTTATAACGTACGCTTAAATCATTGAAACTTAAGAAGGATTATCTGATGTTGACCACTTTAACTGCAACTGCTGCACGCACACAACTGTATCAGCTTATTGATCAGGCAGCACATTCACATTATCCGATTCATATTACAGGGAAGCGTGCTAATGCCGTACTTATTTCTGAGGAAGACTGGTCAGCCATTCAGGAAACGCTTTATCTGATATCTGTTCCCGGCATGCGTGAATCTTTAATTAAGGGCAGAAAAATACACATTTCCAAATGTCTTAAGGATTTAGACTGGTGACATGGAAAGTTGTCTATACTAAACAGGCAGCAAAAGATGCAAAAAAAATTGCTCAATCAGGTCTAAAATCCAAAGCGCAGGAATTATTGGATGTACTTGCCAAAAATCCGTTACAAAATCCTCCGTCGTATGAAAAATTGGTGGGCGATTTATCCGGATTTTATTCACGAAGAATCAATATTCAACATCGACTAATTTATGAGATTTATGCTAAAGAAAAAACAGTTAAAGTACTTCGACTGTGGACACATTATGAATGATAGCGAGATGATCGATGAAAATTTTAGTTTGTATTAAACGCGTGATTGATTATACCGTACACATTCGCATAAAAGCAGATGGGAGCGGTGTTGAAACACAAAACGTCAAAATGTCCATGAATCCGTTTGATGCTATTGCATTGGAAGAGGCTATAAGATTAAAAGAAAAACATAAAGAAAATATTTCTGAAATTATAGTAATTTCTATAGGCAATAAAGATTGTCAGGAAACGTTAAGACAGGCTTTGGCGATGGGTGCTGATCGGGGAATTTTGATTGAAGCAGAAGAAGATAAAACAAAAAATCTCGAGTCTCTCCATATTGCAAAAATACTTAAAAAAATTGCTGAAAAAGAAAAACCAGATTTGATTTTATTGGGTAAGCAGGCAATTGATGATGATTGCAATCAAACAGGCCAGATGCTGGCGGGTTTATTGGATTGGCCTCAGGGGTGTTTTGTATCCAAACTGGAATTGGAGTCAGTGTCAGATAACAATAACCGCAAAATAACAGCTGCGCGCGAAGTCGACGGCGGATTAGAGATCATAGAGATGGATCTGCCTGCTGTGGTGACAGCGGATTTGAGGCTCAATGAGCCGCGCTATGCGGCATTGCCCAATATTATGCGGGCGAAACAAAAGCGTTTGGATATCATCAATATTCATGATTTTCATGTTGATCTCAGTCCTCGTATTGAAATACTGAATATCACAGAACCGCCCAGGCGAAAATCCGGAATCATATTAAATTCTGTCGATGAATTAATGGATAAACTCATTCATGAATCCAGGGTGCTCTGATGAAAATCTTAATCATTGCTGAACAGGAAAAGGGTGAAATCAAATCGTCTGTTTTAAATATGGTTACTGCTGCAAAAAAAATCAGTGAAGATATTCATCATATGACAATAGGATTGTCTACAGCTGATACAGCTGAAAATCTGGTCAATGATTTACTGAGTATCGCAAGGGATTATACCTATATTCTTGCGCCTGCAACGACGTTTGGAAAAAATTTCCTGCCGCGCCTTGCAGCGAAATTGGATGTTTCCATGATTTCGGATATTACTGAGATTAAAAGCCCGGATACTTTTGTCAGACCCATTTATGCGGGCAATGCGCTAATGACATTAAAAAGCCTTGACAGCATTAAAATCCTGACTGTCAGACCTACAGCATTTGAGATTTCTGATTCAACTGAAATTTCGCAAAGAATTTTGAAAATAGCCGGGAATTCGGATTTTTCAAAAACCAGATTGATCAAGACAGAAATGACGATCTTGGCCAGACCAGAATTATCTGCTGCGCGGATAATTGTTTCCGGCGGGCGGGGTCTTCAGAACGCCGAGAATTTTAAATTATTGGAAAAACTGGCGGATTGCTTGAATGCTGCCATTGGCGCTTCACGTGCTGCTGTTGATGCAGGTTTTGTGCCCAATGATTTTCAGGTGGGTCAGACGGGCAAAGTGGTTGCGCCAGACTTATATTTTGCCATTGGTATTTCAGGCGCCATTCAGCATGTTGCCGGCATAAAAGACAGTAAAGTCATTGTTGCCATCAACAAAGATGCCGATGCGCCGATATTTCAGATAGCAGATTATGGACTGATAGGGGATTTATTTGATATTGTACCTGCTTTAATAGAGAGATTAACGCAATGGAAGAAGAAATAAAGCGTTTTCAACATCCCGTGGTGCTTGCGGCTGAAAAGAAATGCCTGGAGACGTTCGTCTCGAATTTGCGCGGTTATCATTTGTTATTATTGGGTTCCCATCGAAAATTAAGTGATTTACCCTCTCACTGTCTGCATGGTGCCAGATTATCTCCTGCGCACCCTGCTGAAAAAATTTCTTACATTCAATCACAATACGAAACTTTGGCCATACGTAATAACAGCATTGATGCCGTGATTGTTCCCTATCTTCTTGAGTATTGCGAAAATGCTTATGAATTATTGAGAGAATTGCATCGAAGTTTGATCGGCGAAGGCAAATTATTTGTATTGGGCTTTGAGCGGCTGCATCCCTGGTGCTGGTTTAATGCACCAAAACCTAAAAACAGTCTTTCACTCTGGCAGGTCAGGAAATTATTGAACGAAGCTGATTTTACCATAGAAAAAACACAACACTTTTATACTGGGGCGATTTATTTTATTGCGGCACAAAAACATATTTCACCGTTGACACCGCTGCGTCCACAGTGGCAAGGGGCTTCAAATTTAAAAGGTTTATTGGCGGGCGCAGATGCCAGAAATTTTAGAGAAAGACATGACAAAACTGACTGTTGAAGTTTTTACAGACGGTGCATGCCGCGGTAATCCCGGACCCGGCGGATGGGGTGTGCTGCTTCGCTATATTCATAATCATGAAAAAAAAGAAAAAAAGCTTTCTGGCAGCGAAGCACATACCACCAATAACCGCATGGAATTAACAGCGGTTATCAAAGCACTCGAGGCACTGAAAATGCCTTGTAAAATTATCCTCACCACTGACTCTCAATATGTCAAAAAAGGCATGACAGAATGGATACATCAGTGGAAAAAAAAAGGCTGGATGACTTCAGATAAAAAACCTGTGAAAAACAAGGACTTATGGCAGCAGCTGGAGTCACAGATTCAGTCGCATGAAATCCAATGGCATTGGGTAAAAGCCCATAATGGACATGTTGAAAATGAAATAGCGGATCAACTCGCGGCGAGTGCAATAGATGAATTATTGTTGCGTGAAATATAAAATTTGTGCTAGAGTAACGCCAGTAGTAATATTTTTATCCTTTTTTATCGACATAAGGAGATGGCGATGTCTGCTCTCACTGAATTAACCCAACTTCAAAAAACTTTTCTTGATGATCTCGTTAAGAAGAAAGCGCCTGTTGCAATTTATCTCAAAAACGGAATCAAGCTAAAAGGCTTGCTCAAAGGTTTTGATGAACAATGTTTTTTATTGGATTATCCCGGCCAGCAGGTTATTTATAAAAGCGCTGTGAGTACGGTTGCGCCATTGTTGACATTTGAGACTTTTGAAACCTAAATGTATCTTTGGGTGCCCACAACAAGGGGTGCTCCTACGCATTCATCCAAAATTGTCTGTATACTAAAATATATTAGTCATGATTTTGGGTGTGAAAAAATGTCCCTTGAAAAATCTACTGATTCTGCTGAAAAAAGACTGTGTTGTTTACGCTTGCGGGAACTTAGCCAGAATTTGGATGCTTTGAAAGATCCAATAGCGGTACGCGAGGCGATGGAAATACTTTCACGTCATTGTGTGCTGATGAAGCTTTTTGGGCAATCAAAAATAAAATGGGATCTTGCGAAGAGTGACTGCCGTCTGGCAGTTTCACCTGAAGAATCTCAAGCTATCATTGATGAATTTGGCAAAACCAGCGCGGTAAACGCAGAGTTGGCAAAGTACGATGCCCTGCTCGCATTTCTCAATGGCATTGAGGCCAACAATGCAATACTTAAGCAAATTGATAACGGAAGCCTGGTTGTTCTTTCAGAAATAAGAGAAGGTGAAAAGAAGTATGGCGGGGTGCCTGAGACTTCGCTGTTGAAAGATGAAAACCGCGTTGCCAATATGCTTTCAGCAGCAGACAGCCTGCAAGCCCATCCCTTATTGGAAAAAACACCTCAATTTGACGGTATGCCGCCCAAATCGAATCCTGATCCCAAACAAGACCCTGAAGCGGCTAAAAATGCAGCAGAACTACAAAATAAACCCGAAAATAGACCAGATTACCGTCCATCGCTTGATAATAGACCCTCAACAGCACCAAGACCAATAAGACCAATGGGAGGGTAAAATCATGTCTTTAGCGAACAGTATCATCTATGGCGATAAATCAGCCGTGCTGGCGCAATTGCAATCTGGCGCAAATGTCAATGAAGTCGATGAATATGGCTTTCGTCCGCTGATAGAAGCCGCTATTACCAATAAAACAGATATCGCCGAACTTTTATTGCAACATGGCGCGCTTATTGACGAAGAAGATTCCACAGGTCGTACAGCATTACATTGGGCAGTTGAAAATAATAATATTAAACTCTGCAAATTGTTATTGGAACATAAAGCCAATCCCAATCATTATACCAGAGCCAGTCAGTCCGTGTTGGTCAACCCCATACTGCGAAGACAGTCTGGAATGAAAAATTTGCTCTATGATTATCGTGTGGATTTAAATTTTGCTTTGGATTTTATCAATACCAAATTATTGGGTCACCGATTTGAATTAATGGGTCAGGTCGATATTGTAGCGCCTATAGGAAAGCGTTTTCTTGAACTTGATTTCGAAGGATTTTTTCTGGAATTTACCTTAGGGATTATTCTTCAATCGCTGGAGCGGTATCGCAATAATTTTGCTGCCAGAAATTTAAGACGCTATTTTAAATATGTCAAATATCTGATAGAGGCTTTTGATATCTCTGCTCAGCTGATTAAATTTCAGCAATATTTAGTGAATATTGATGAATACACACAACAAATTGACAGCTTGTTAAATAAGCAATTATTGATAATTCCAGTGGCGCATAGAGGACATGCCATAACGTTTATTAAATATAAAAATTTATTGGCCAAGTGCGATCGCGGTGAAAACAGCCTCAAGGAAGGCAGTATTAATATCTACCGCGTCAATCAAAAACAAAATTTCAATAAAGATTTTTTCAAACAGCTGATGTATGTTCGTCAACAGCCTGAAGTCATTCAGTCTGGATATAAAAGATATTTAAATACAGAATTGATGATGCGTATTCCCCTGGCGTCACAAATTACAGGCAATTGTTCCTGGGCGAATGTCGAAGCGGCAATACCGACGATTTTATTTTTATTTCTCGCAGAAGAAGCGGAAAATAAAGATAAAGCGGCATTGAGGCAGTGTATGGATGACGCTTTAAATTTTTATCAACAATGGCTGGAGTGGGATAAGGACAGAGCATTGTATGATTGTCTGAGCGGTTTTGAAAGTGCCAGCTCTGCGCGCAAAGCCTCCAGGGCTGCAGTTTTAGGCGCAGTATTGTTTCAATGCTGCCGTTATAATCATCCTAAAGATATCGAACGCGCGGAAAAAATCTTAAAAATCCTGACCCAAAAACCCTATAGATATGTTTTAGACAGCTATATTAATGTTTATTATCGAAGAACCAGAACCATTCCAGGTGAGAATTTAGTCCAGCTGTTGGATATGTGCGGGTTGAGTTGGTATTGAGTGATAGTTTCCCATTTTTCATTTTAACTCCTTAGATCTTGCTTAAAAAATACTTATTTAATGACAAAAATCTGAGAACTATATTAACATAACAGAAAATAATTACATCACTTTCCCGCCTCTCTCCAGGCGCGGGTAACATTGGGAATTTGTTTTAATCGCGATAAAATATGATTTAATTGTTCGAGCGCTGTAATTTCAAGTGTCAGTTGAATATGTGCTTCATGTGAATTTTTTTCTGTGTAAGTTTGAATGCCCAGGACATTGATTTTTTCACTGGCAAAAAAGGCAGTAATGTCTCTTAATAATCCATGACGATCATAAGCGTCTATTTTAATATCAACAGGATAAATATCTGATGTTTTTTCACCCCAATCGACTTCTATCAGACGATTTTTAGTATCCTCTGTAATATGTAAAATATTATTACAGCTTTTACGATGAATGCTGACGCCTTTTCCTAAAGTAATATAACCTATAATCGGTTCGCCAGGTAATGGCTTACAGCAGCGTGCAATTTGCGTCAACAAATGACCCACGCCCAAAATCTGAATGTCCTGTCGTGATTTTTTAGATGACGGTGGTTTCTTGATAACAGGCAATTCTGGTGTGATAGCCGTAGAGGGTATAACAACTTCTTTTTTTTCTTTAATTTTTGTTTTCTCAGCTTTTTCAGCTTCATGTAAATCATCCAAAGCTTTAAACCAGTGTAATACTTTAGCTCTGGCGCGAGGCGTTTTAAGATAACCAGAATGCGGATTCAACCAGTCGCGGCTGGGATTGGGTTGTTTGGCAGTGAGGATTTCAACGCGCTCACCTGTTTGGAGGTGATAAGTGAGAGGCACAATACTGCCGCCAATTTTGGCGCCCCGGCAACGATGGCCCACTTCACTATGTATATGATAAGCAAAATCGAGCGGTGTTGCACCCTGGGGTAAATCAACAATATCACCCGTAGGCGTAAAGACATACACTCTGTCTGCAAACAAATCTTTGGGGGGTGCTTCTGTTCCCGCTTCCGCAGGAATGGCGTCTTTTTTCTCAGTGCTTGAAGCAATTTCTTTTTGCCATTCCATCACTTGCCGTAGCCAGGCAATTTTGGCTTCATAATCTGATTTTTGTGCCCCGCCTTCTTTATAGCGCCAGTGTGCAGCAACACCCAACTCAGATTCCTGGTGCATCTGCAGCGTTCTGATCTGAACTTCTACTGTTCGATTTTCAGGTCCTCTCACAGCTGTATGTATGGAACGATAGCCATTAGGTTTCGGATGCATGACATAATCATCAAATTCGCTGGGAATTTGTACCCACATGCTGTGGACTATACCTAATGCAGCATAACAATCTTCAATCTCGGAAACTAAAACACGCACTGCGCTGATGTCATAAATTTCATCCAAAGTAGAATTTTTTCTTTGCATTTTTCTATAAATACTATAAATATGTTTCACGCGTCCTGTAATTTCAAATGATTTGATATTGACTTTTGTCAGCGCCATTTTTAATTCATCCATCACTTTTTGGATATACAATTCCCGTTCTTCGCGGCGAGAATCCAACCATTTGGCAATATGTTTATAAATATCAGGGTGTAGATAACGAAAGCATAAATCTTCCATTTCCCATTTAAGATGGCCGATACCCAAACGATTCGCCAGCGGCGCATAGACATCCATGGTTTCTTTGGCAAATTTTTCTTGTTCTGGTATAGACAAATTTTTAGCTTTTCTCAATAGCCATAATCTTTCAGCAAGAATGATCAATACAGCGCGCACATCAGCGACCATCGCCAATAACATCTTTCTGACGTTTTCAAGCTGGTGAGATTGTCGATCTTGAAGATGCTGTAATTTCCCCAGCGCACCCATCTGAATCGCATCACGCAATAACTTTGAATTACTTTCACCCAGGTGGTCAGTGATGGTATCAAGATGGATCTCATGACCTTTTAGCATAGGATATATGATAGATGCGCTTAAGCCTTCGTTATCCAGTCCCAGTTCGAGCAATATTGTTGCAATCCCCAGACCTTCTTCAATAAAAACAGGGCTGAGCAGATGGGTTGCTTTGCGCAATAAAGGTAAAGCCTTCTCACCTCGTTGCGCTTCAACGTGCGAAAGCCAGGTTTCAGGATCAGTATGTGTGTGCCGTTTAACCATGGGGAATATCCAAACTTCAGCTCAATTTATGCAATAATACACTGAATAGGCAGATTTTGAGGTATAATTAGCTTATGGAGGAGTTTTTTATGCATAACCGCAAAACCATTAAAGCCAGACCAGCAAAACGCAGTGCATCAACAATATCCCGAACAGCGAGTCTGAGAGAGCACCTTTCTGAAAACGCAAGACAGTCATTTTGCGCAGAGGGCATTCGCTATACGAAAACCGATTGGGATCGTGTTGAGCAAAGACTTATTCAGAAAAAAAGACTTAATTTTAGTTCATAATTTCATTGAAAGATTGAGAAATTATGAGTGAAAGGTAAGAAAATTTTTTTTTTATGGTTTTTTGTGAACTATCATTAAATTGTTTAAAAAAATCAGAAGTTGCCTTGGGGATACTTTCCCAATCAAGCGTATCAGAATCATGAAGTCCTACTACTATTGCTTCTTGCCGGTATTGTCCTGCCCAGATAAAGATAGATTTAAACATTAGACGGTGTAATAAACACAAAGTTTTTTCATTATATGGATATTTCAAATTGCTTTTTTCGATATATCTATCTACCCGGCTGGCGCCAAATCGTTCAGCAAATTCAATTTCATCAACCGTTTTTAATTTTAATAAATTCGGAACGATTTCCTGGTTTTTTGGGGATTGTAAATTATTAGAAACCCATTCAAGATTTTTTGCGTGTGACCGAAAAATTTTCCCTGAACGTGATTCTATTGTCCAATAAGATTTATCAAATTTTAGTAATACTCCAAATTGTAGTTTGGGAAAATGAAAAATAATGTCTCCGACTTGTAATTCACGGCTGTTCCTGTCGGGATGGTTTGGGTAAGTTGAACTAATTTCAATAAGATGTTTATTTTTCGGTTTTGGTTTTCCCACAATAGTTTGTAATTTTTTATGCCAATACCAAGGGTATATTTGCGGCAAGTTTTCTCCAGCGAATTGATGGAAGATGTGGAAATGGTTTGCTATTAATTCCTGCTTTTTGAAAGTCTTCAGCGAGTTGTCTAACTGGTTCAGTAATACCTGATTGATGATCATCTGGATAATACTGTGCAAAATCAACTGTATCAAAACCAAAATGCTGTATGATGCCGGAAGATATTTTAGTGATTTTAAGCGTGCAACTGCCGCCAATAATTTTTTCGGGTGAGATATATTCTGCAAGTTCTTGTTCTATGCCAATGCCATTTTGAACAACCACAATCACAGTATTTTTGTGTACTAATTTCGGTAAAATGTTTTTTAATATGATGTTAGACGTTGTTTTTAAGATCACTAGTATGACATCACATCCGGGCATTTCATCAATATTATTATAAGTTTTGATAGGAACAGTGATTTTTTGATTTTCCGTTGTAATCAGCGTTAAGCCATGTTTTTTTACAAACAAATAATCCGTATTGAATAAACAATGTACATCAAGTCCTGTCTGATATAACTTTACAGCACAATAACCGCCTATCGCTCCCGTCCCAATGATTGCATAACTTTGCATAATATCTCCATTATCTTTTAGCCTGAGTCAACTCTAAAAAAGCAATTTTTGCGTCGAGTGAAGGCGCGTATATTCTCTGATTGCTTTCCTGACGCATTGTCACAACACCAGCGCCTAATAATTTATTTATCGTTCTGGATACAAACGATCGATTTTTGCGTGTCTTTTTTGCCAGATTAACAACATTAGATTCTCCCTGTTTTACAAGTGTCTTAATGAGTTCTTCCTCTCCTGTTGATAAATTAAATTTTTGCATTCTTTCTTTAGTGAGTGCAGTAATTGTCGCTTTTGCCAAATCTGTCGATACCGTTTGAATGATTTTACCTATATTTAAGCGATTGGTTAACGCGTAAATCAAACCAAATATATATCTTAATCTGCCGCCAGTAACATCATAGAGATATTCAAAAATTTCTTTTTCCAATGGAAATTTTACGTTTTTATCAATTTTATAATAATTCAAACGTTTATCAATTAATTCATGGTAAACAGGCTTATTCAACGGGTTTATAAAAATTTCGTCACTAATAATATCGTCTAATCGATCGACTCGTTTTGATATAAAAGATCTGAGACCAATATCCCCTACTAAAAACCAGGATATATTATCAATCTGAAAACTATCTCTGGCCGCATTAAAAAGATATTCGAGATGTTCTTCAGTATGAATAATATTTACATCTAAATTATTAAGTTGAATAAGTATACCATTTTTATATCCAAGCTTTAGAGCGAGTTTTCCTAAATCCTGCAAATGATGTATTAGTGTGGTTGATGGTACAAATGTCGGTTGGGAAACTGTACTTGATTTGCCATAGTTTCCGCCAAAAGAAAATGCTGTTACACCAAAAGTATTATAGGCTTCTGACAAACGATAAGATAATGATTTAGCTTCTTTAAAAACTGAATTTTTATTGACTTCTTTCCCATGTGTGATTTCAAGTTCTCTGACAATTGTTGAGATAACAGCCGTCAGAAGGCTTTCAAGATTCCAGTTTTTTTCAACGCTGACTTCATCTCTGGGAGAAAAATAGAGCTGTTTTTTTTGAGAAAAAATTTTTAGATAATTAGCGAACGAGGTTGTTCCAACGCCGCACGCACCTTCTATCACCAATCTTATGTTTTTGTCATTTAATATATTTTTACAAATAATGATTTCTTCATTATGTCCCGTAAATAATTCCAAAGTGTTTAAGGAAATAGGGTTTACTGAAAAAGGATATTCTTTGTACCCAAGCAGTTCCCAATCCATAATATTCAGCCTCTTTAAGAAAAACGCTATTGTAACATAAAATTGAAACATACCAAATAAACGATACGCACCAATTAAATTTAACAAAAAGTAACATAGCTAAACCTGGGACTCATTGGTTCTGGTATTCCCATTTTTCAGTTTTTACGCGTCTTCCACAGCGAAAATCCTATACCTCCCGCCAATAGTCCTATGGTAATACCTAAAGATAAAAATGGCGGGAATTCTTTTAGACCTAATAGATGGATGATAAATATTTTGCTGCCGATAAAGATTAAAATAATGGCTAAAGCTTGTTGGAGATAAACAAATCTTGCCATTACAGCATCTAATGCAAAGTAGATAGAGCGCAAGCCCAAAATGGCAAAAATATTGCTGGTATAGACGATATAAGGGTCTGTGGTAATGGCAAATATTGCAGGAATGCTGTCTACTGCAAATATGATATCCGCAGATTCAATTAAAATCAGTGCGACAAAAAGCGGAGTTATCCAGGTCACTTTTTTATCGGGATGTTTTGGATGCGGCGCTTTTATCCGGAATTGTTGTCCCTGAATTTCATGTGAAATTCTAAAGTGTTTTCGCATAAAATGTAATAGAGGATTATGTTGAATTTCTTTTTTATTCTCCTTAATAAATAACATTTTGAGTCCCATTAAAACTAAAAATATGCCAAAGATATATAAAGTCCAGGCAAATTTTGAAACCAGTAAGGAACCCAAACCAATCATGATGCCTCTCAGCACCAGAACACCTATGATGCCCCAAAAAAGCACACGATGTTGAAATTTTCTGGGAATATTGAAATACTTAAAAACCAATGCCATTACGAAGAGATTGTCTAACGATAAGCTTTGTTCTACAAGATAGCCGGTATAGTACAAGCTCATTTTTTCTATACCCAGAGAATACCATACCCATAATCCAAATAATATTGCTATTGAAACATAGAACAAGCTTGAATACAGGCTGTTTTTGATGCTGATGACATGAGCATGGCGATTAAGAATGCTCAAATCAAAAACCAGCAATATGATGACTATACTAAAAAAAATCAGCCATAGGGTCATATTACTTACATCCACTTTCTTTAAAATATCTCTCACAGAAGAAACTGGGTTTATGCAGAAGCCAGGCTGGAATTTGCCAATAGGTATCGTTGATATATTTCAGAACAGTATTTCTATAAACAGGATAATTAAAATCCTGACCCAGAACATAATAGAAAGCCGTGCCGTCCAATTCAAAAGATTTAACTTCAGTACTTGCAAAATAGGGCTGATATTCATCAACACGCGGCCGGCGTGAATAAAAAATCAGGAAATTTTTATGATCATATTTTTTAAAATCTGTTATCAAATCGTCCTGGCGTCCATGCACGTCGCCTTTGCCAAACGTGGGTGAATAAAAGCCGCTGTCATAGAACATCATATCTGCCTGAACATAATCCAGGCTGGTAAAAACATAATCTTTATTATATTGATTTAAATAATCTCGGATTTGTTTATGTTCAAAAAAATAGACTAATTTTGTATATAATTTATCGCTTAAAGGCAATTTTTGAATGACAGACATGGGCATCAAGATAATAATAAATATCAATAATAAGTGCGCGCCTGTAAACCATAAAAGAAATTTTGCGGTTTTTTTCAGTTCTTGCGTGCTTAAATAGATTCCCGCCCAAAGATACGCAAAAGTAATAAAAGACAATGGCCAATGCATGCCTATCTCTTTTCGTGTGCTTAATAACAGAAAAAATATCAGGGGAATAATAATAAAACAATTTAGCGCTTTCTTTTCAAATAAGTTATTTTTATGTTTAATTAAATAATAAAAAATGGGCGGCGTAAAAATATAAAATAAAGTTAATATATATGTAATGACAGTTCCGATGCCAAAGTGATCTGTGACATTGCGATTAATGACATTGAATAAAATATTTGCCCAGGCATGTGTATAATTCCAATATAAATTTTCAAGCCCGAAAGGCAATACAGATAATAATAAAATCAATAATCCTAATAGTCTTTTTCGGCTGGGAGAAATAAATATAAAATAAATAAAATAACTCAAGGCTAATAATACGGCGAAATATTTCGAGAAAAAAGCAAGCCCTAAACATAATCCACCCAACGCAAACCAGCCTGGATGATCATTTTTTCTTAAAGCCTGTAATACACATATTCCTGATAGGAAAGAAAACAAAATCACAGGTGTATCTGTTGTGACTAACACGGCACATAAGCTTAAAGGAGAAATCAGAAAAATAATACTGGCCCAGGCAGCTTTGGTTTTATCTTCTGTTTTTAAAAATCCATATAAAATCCAGCCAATAAGCGTAGTTGTTAACACCATGGGCAATCGTAAGATTATAGGATTTTTGCTGATCAGCAAAAACGGATATAATAGCCAACCAATAAATGGCGTATGATCATAACCGCCCCAGGCAGGAAAAATTCCCCATATGGCATAATAAGCCTCATCACCCGTAACAGGTATGATCTGGGATAAGCTAATTTTGATGACAAATGTGATAAGCAAAGTCCATAAAACAACTCGCGAGGCATTTTCTGTTGTGAGCATGAAACGATATTCCCGTGAAAAAATGTCTAGGATTAAAATGTACCGCAAGAGCATTGTGAACTCAAGGTTAATAAAATTATTTGCTATTTTTGGTTTGCTTTTTTGTGAGATTGTCAATGCTGATGAAGCAGCAAAAAATTTAACACTTCCAGAAATCATCAAAACAAGAATAGATAATGGCTATAGAAAAAAATCAACTTAAACTGAATGACTTTGCTCAACAATACTTACCTGATACTGTAAAGCTTCCTGAATATCAAAACAAACAAATTACGTTGGAGCAATTAGCGGCACATACTTCTGGATTACCCGTTGAGCCTGGCGTGATTAAAAGTTTTAATACCCAAAAACTTTATAATTATTTGAAAGCACAGCATATCACTCAAAAATATACTTCAGATTATTTTAATATTTATCCCATGCCTGATACAAAATTCTTCGGCAAAATAGATGACGCTGTATTTAGATTTAAAATTAATAGAACTGGTATAGTGAATTTTATACTCGATGAAAATGGTACCCAAAAAAGTGCACTCCGTTGTCATCCCCGCCGTGTTGCATACAAGAAAAACTCCAGGATTTCCAGCGGGGATCAAGTACATACCTAAAATAAGTAGACTGTTTCTTTCTTCAGATTCAAGCTTTCTCTGGATCCCCGCTGGAAATCTCAATATTCTTTTGGCCCTTGTGCGGCGGGGATGACAATGGGATGGTTAAGTTATGTATAAAGTTAGGGAAGTTATTTCATTCACGTTTCTTAAATTTTCTTTTTGTCATGTTGCAGCATTTTCTTTCTCGTCTGTTTTAATCCGCTTTTGACTTGTGCAAGCCTGGGTTCCGTAGGTAAATTTTCAGGTGATTTCCCTGTATTTTCTTCCACCATTTGTCTGACTTTTGAGCCCACATTTTTAGCAGTTTCAATCATGAATTTTTCGGAAACGATATTATTTTGTCTAATACTTTCAGCAGTTTGGGTGACTCTGAAAGTATTGGCGGCTAACTCAGTAATTCCCATAAAATCATAAAGAATACCGCTTTTTACGCCTTTATATTCTTTTAGTTTTTTGAGGGGCATATTATACATACCTCTATATCCAGCATCTTTAAAAATTCCAAATTTGTCTTTGGATAGCCCATGTGCTTGAGCAACTCCTCCCATGAAATTTTCGCCAATTGACAAATTATTACGTTCACTCAGCCGCCCAATTTGATTGGAATAAGCTTGTAAAGCCATATCAGCAAATTTTGCCAAAGCGGCTTTGGCTTGAGTGACGGTTGGTTTTTTTTCATCTGCGTGAACTACACATAAAAACAATGCAAAGCGGGTTAATTTATAAGTTTTTTCTCCGCCGTATTCACTGAGCACAAATTCGGAATCTGTATCTATTCCAATTTGCTCTGAGCTCACTCTGGCTTTTCTAATAACGTCTTGAAAGGAATCAAAATCCTTATATCCCAAAAATTCTGAGAGCTTGTGTGCATGCCAAAAACGTATACCATTTTCTTCAGCAATATCTTCAAGTGAAACGATTTCTGATTGTTCATTCATATTTCGATCCTTTCTATCAAGTTGCCTTTAAATAAAGTTATGATACTTTAAGTAAAAATCCATGATACACAAAAAAAGCACCCATCAGCAATATAAATACACCTGTCATGTTATAAAAAACTCTGTGATTTTGCCGCCAGATCAGTGATTTCTTAGCGTGTTTTGAGAAAAATATCCAATATAAGCCTTTGAGTAACGTTATCCAGCCAACAATTGTAACAAGAACACGCCAGTCAGCTGCCCAAAGATTGTGACTGAATACTATCATTGTGGAATAAACGGGTAGACAATTTGATATCAGGGTCTATAATTGAGTTTACGGAAGTCTTTATGACTGAGTATTAAAGGAGAAACAAACCATGAAACCTGTTAAAAAGCTATTTTTAACAGGTTTTACCATGTTAGCATTTTTAAGCATGATAACCGCCTGTCATACCATGCAGGGTGCTGGCCAGGATATTCAAGCGGGCGGCCATGCAATCTCAAAAGCAGCGACTATTCATAAGGACAGTTCTGCTAAAGACAGTTCGAAAATGTAAGCACAAAGCCTAAGGAGAAATCATATGTATTATGATTATTATGGCATCGTGGGTCTTGTGATTTTAATATTGGATGTCTGGGCAATCGTTACCATCATTAATAGCGGCAGAGATTTTGGTACTAAAGTTTTATGGATATTATTAATTTTAATCTTGCCTCTGATAGGTTTGATTGCGTGGCTTTTAGTTGGAAGACGGTGACGCAAGTTTATCCGCATAATGGAGCAGCCCCCCCCGAAACGGGGGGAAGCCCGTGCCGAAAATCATGCCAGCATCCAATAGATCGCTGTCCTCCACGATTTTTTCTTCCAAACACATTCTAGCTTCTACAATCATGCTGGATATCAATCTTTCAGCAATGGGTATCTGGGTGAGCAAAATATTTTTATTTTTCTGAGGCTTGTTATTTCTATACTGATAAAATCCCAAACCAGATTTGCGGCCCAGCTTTTTCTCTTCGACCATTTTTTGTAATAAACTTAAATTCTCAGATTTTAGCGATAAATGTTTCGCCACTGAGAGACAAATATCCAATCCAATTGCATCTATTAATTCAACAGGTCCCATGGGCATGCCAAATTTAACAGCAGCTTCATCTATGGCTTCAGGAGAAATGCCCCCATTAAGCATCAGCATGGCTTCTCCAAGATAAGGCATTAGTATGCGGTTGACCAAAAATCCAGGTGCGCTTTTAACAGGTAACGGGAGTTTATCTAATAATCTTACAAATGCTATTGAATTTAATATGATATTTTGAGGATTTTTTTCATCATGGATTACTTCGACTAATAGCATTTTTGCTGCAGGATTAAAGAAGTGTATTCCTATTAGTCGCCCGGGATTTTTCATTTTTTGTCTAATCTCATCTAACGCTATGCTGGACGTATTGGTCGCCAAAATAGCATCTGGTTTGGATTTTGTCTCGAGCAGATTAAATAAATCCTGTTTAGCCTGGCTGTCTTCAATAATGGCTTCGATAATAATATCAGCGTGTGAAATTCCATTGCCCTCAATATCAGAAATTAATCTATCCATTGCAGCTTGAATAAGGCGAGGGGTTTTAAGTTTATATTTAAATAATTCATAAGCGCGTCTCATCGCAGGCGCAATAAATTTAGGTTCTTTATCTTGTAAAGTCACTTTTAATCCGCGTAAGGCACACAATGCAGCAATATCGCCGCCCATCGTTCCTGCGCCGATAACATGGACATGCTGTGTTTTAAATTTTATGTTTTTACCCAGATTTTTGAGTTTTTCCTGTAAGAAAAAAACGCGGACAAGATTTTTTGATGTTTCGCTGACGATAAGATGTGCGAGTGAACGTGCCTCATTTTCAAGAGCAACTGGCGGCGTGCAACCGTCCTTTTCCCATAAATCAACTATTGTATAAGGCGCGGGATAATGTTGTTTGTTAATCTTTTTTTCAAGATTGTGACGCAGTATTCTCGCTATGACGGGGCGCAATACGGGCCAGTTGGATATTTTGTCTAAAATAGGTAACTGATATTTGGGTGGATTATCTAAAATAAATTTTTTGGCAGCGCTCATCAAATGTCTGGCTGAGACAGCCGCATCGACCACGCCCAATCTGGCAGCAGTAACAGCATCTATAGGATTGCCTGTGAGAATTATTTTCATGGCTTTTAGTACACCTATAAGGAGCGGCAGACGAATAGTGCCGCCCCAGCCGGGTTGAAGTCCTAATTTCACTTCAGGGAATCCAATGCGTGTTTTAGGATCATCTTCTGCTATGCGGTATCGACACGCAAGTGCAAGTTCTGTTCCACCACCCATACAAAAGCCGGATATGATAGACAGAGCAGGAATTTTTAACGCAGCTAATTTATTGAAAACCCGCTGTCCTTGCTGCGTTAAAACAAATGCTTCTTCTTCTGATTTGATTTGTAGAAACTGCGTGATATCCGCGCCTGCAATAAATCCATTGGATTTAGCAGAACTGATAATAATGCCTTTAATTTTATTTTCATTATCTTTTTGTATCTCATCAATTAATAATTCCAATTCTTCAAAGACTTCCCTGTTTAATGTATTGGCGCCAGCATCTTTACGGTCCAGCCGCCACCAGGCAATCTGGTCCTGATCTGTTTCACTCTTCCAATGTTGAAGATTCATGCGATACCTCTATATTAAAAAAATCAAGGACATTTAAATTGATCTATTACCCCAGGTACAAAAGGGTTAACCGGCAAAGCGTTTAGAGTATACTTTGTTTTATCGAAAATCAGATCATATGTCTTACCATCAGCATGAGGCCTTAATCTTCCCTTGTCGATTAATCTGAAAATAGACCAATTACCCTGGACGCTGATGATTTTATTTTTGTTTTTATTTCTAGCATTATCTAAAATAAGAGAAATATCCTGGGTATCCTCAGGCCAGATATAATAATGTGTTTTATGATTAATGCTTAAACTAAAGGGGGTTATTAATTGATTTTTATGGTTGAAGAATAATTCCTGAATAATATTGGCACGCTCGAATTGCGATAATTGCTGGTCATTTTGATCAAATATCCCCCCATCAATATTTTTCCATCGCCACCTGACAGTATTCGTCTCTACAAATGGTGAAAGATAAACAGTAAAAAATTGATTAAAAATACCGTCTTTTTCAAAGTATCGTCTAAAATCAGATAGGGACACTTCTTTGTCTGAGAATTTTTCAAAAGGATAATGATTTTCAATTGTTGCATGGCAGAGCGGCAATAACTGTGATTCCCATTGCTGCCATATATATTGCGATGCCCTGGATAAAATGAAGTCTCTGCTTTGATTTGCTATAGATAATAACCAGGATTTAACCGGTTCTGGTGATGTTGACGCCTGTTGCATCAAAGCTTGAACAGCATCATGGTTTTTTTGTTCTGCCATATTTTTCGCTATTTCAAAAGCTTTTGCCTCAGGATTCCGGCTGTGAATAATTTCCTGGATTTGGATATCCAGGCTTTGTAAATTCGCCTGAATATTTTTTAATGATATATTATTCAACGCATTGAAATTGGTATTAAGTTTATTGGATAGAATGAGTAATAATTTATTATTATTCATTTGTGTATTTTGTTGTACGACAGCCAGTATTTGTTCAAGCGGTGAATGATTTTGTATTAATACCTGCAGGCCCTGATCAAGCAGTGTTAAAGATTGAAATTTTCTGATCTGGATTTGCGATAAAAATTGCTGCCAGGTATTCACATAATTTTCAGTATATTGATTGATAAGATTATTTTGCAATGTTTTCAGCGCGTCTGGCGACATATTTTCAGGTATTTTGTTTCCTAATACCCAGTTTCCATTAATAGCTGTAACTAACGCATTGTTAAGTTGCGAATTGACCTGCATGATTTGTGTTGCGGTATAAAATCCTGATATGCCTGTTTCAGGCAGTAAAAAACAGGGTGTATTATTATTGATTATTTTGAGAAATATCTGCGGACTTTGAGATAAATTATTATATAAGACAGCATTGCTTAATTGGTTATAAGGCAAAGCATTGAGAATGGCGCGAATTTTTTGTACCAATGCTGTGTTATAAGAGAGCATTGGCATGGGATTATGTATCGCTGTATTGAGATGCTTTGTAAAATCCTGATTTTGCATGAATGGATTTTGCCAATGTTTAAACCAATTTTGAAGAAAGTTTTTATCCGCATGCGCTGGATCACCCAGCATAAGATAAACTTTTAATAAGCCATATAATTGCGCAGAATCTGCAGCGTCTCTCTTTTGGAGCTGGTTTTCAATCTGAACTCTTACTGCAGGAATGAATTTTACCTGTAAATCATGTGTATATAGCTGTTCTGTCAATGTCGACAATGGCGTCTGGCGATGTAGTTGGAAGCGTAATAACCAGGGAAGTTGCGCACTCTCTGCATTTTGCCTGGCTAATGCCAGGGCATCTAACGCGGGTAATAATTTATCTAATTGTGGATCACCAGGATTATACACCAATGACAATAATTGATAATTGGACAAGGCAGTATTTGCGGTATTTAAATACATTGTTTGATGCTTGTAGTGTTGTGACAGCGTCAGTGTGATACCTAACAAAATAATCCCTGCAAATCCTGATGCGCTCCATCGTAAAAAATTGTCCTGACGTGATGCAGTTGTTTGTAAAACATCATTGGCAAGCCGGGATTCCAGGAATATTTTTTGTTCAAATAAAGTTTTAATGAAAAATGCCCGCTCTGGTTTTAAGTGCAAGGATGAAGTGTTCTGTGTGGGCACTAATGCAAAATTTTTTTCAAAAGTTTCGGTAATCACGTCAATTACAGGCGATTCATTACCTAAACTACTGGTAAAATAAACGCCTCTCAACGAAGCATGTGTTCTCACACGACTTAAATCATGAATTAAGACTTTAAGATTTTCTTTTATGCTGTTTAATTGCTGCGGAAAATTCAATATTCTATTACGTTTGAGTGATTCTCGTTCCTGATGTACCCGCCATAACATGCGTTGATGTAAATTCGATATGAACTGATCAAAATTTTCTGAAAAGATTTCTGTCCAGGAAGTTTTGAGTTTATCACTGAGAGAAAACGTCAATCCTGAGTATTGCTCACGTTCGCTTTTGCCTAAATCATCATAGTATTCATAAAATCCCTTGATCTGGTCCATTTGTGTGACAACCAAATAAAGGGGAAGATTTTGCTTCAGACGATGTAGAACTTCTTCTATTCTTGGGCGAATCCAGTTTATATTGTTTTTTTGAAGTGATTGAATATCTACAGTCAATATAATACCGCTAAGAGGACGGCGAAAACGGTAACGGCGAATTTGGTTAAGCAGCTCAAACCAGGCAGCACGATCCGGCGTTAAATTTGCAGATTCCTCAAGATAAGTTCCTGGCACATCAATCAAAACAGCGTTGGATGAAAGCCACCAATTGACACTACTTTTTGTTTCCATGCCTTCTGGCGTGAGTTGTACAAAACGGTCTGTTTCCAGAAAATCCAATTCAGATTTGGAAATGAGTTTTGATGTCCCTGCATTTTTTCCGCCCAGCACCAGATACCAGGGCATTTGCTGAAATGCTTTTGTATTGGAAAGCCGTTCTTTCAGAAATTCAACCACTTCACAGATATCCTGCTTCACTCCCCTGCAAACAAGAAGCAGTGCATCCTCTGTTTTGTTTTCAGTGGTGAGAGATTTTTTGAACATGAATTATATCGTTCCTTCAATCTTCTATAAAATCAAAATATTTTATTTGATTTAACCAGGTTTCAATAGCAGGATCCAATACTTTATATTTTTTGTCGTTATCTCTATAAACAAAGTCATTTTCAATAAGAATATCCAATGATTTATGAATACTGGATGCTCCTATTTTTACTCTTTCTGAGAAGCTGTTACTATAAGGTTCTTCTATGGGTTGATAGGCTAACGCCGCCAGGATATTTCGTTGATTGGGTTTCAATTTACCGAGGTCATCCGTTATCCAATTTGTTTGTGTTTCAATATAATCAAACCATACCTTTTGCACAACATGAATCTTTGGAGAATGCGGCATTTTCCAAAGCTGTCTGCATAAGGCATTGACATAATAGGGGTGACAGCGCGTGATGTTCAGTATTTCCTGAATTGCATCGCTATTTACTTTCTCTTTCCATTGCTTTTCCGCTCTTTCAGATAAAATAGGAAAATAGATCTCCGGTTTGATTCTCTCTAATTCCATCAGTTCACAGAGATGATAAAGCGGTCTGCTTTTCGTGCGAAACATTTGATTTAATAAATGCCTGCTGCTGCCTGAAAATATATAGGTAATATTTGTGCTGCGCTCAACGGCATGCCGAATGGCGGCTTCCATTGAATGATGATCTTTTAGTAATCCCGCTTGTTGAAATTCATCAAGACAGATGACGACTCTTTTGCTCAGTTTTTTCGCGGCTGTATCCAATCCCGCCAATAAATCAATAACACTCTCTTCGGGGGACTGTGATGTAGATATCTCCACTTTTTGACCAAAGAAGCTGAGTGATAATTTTGGATGAAGTTTTTTAACAAATTCAATTAATTTTTCTTTTGCATTTTTTGTTTTGGGTGAAATTTGATTGATTAATTCAGAAAAACAAAGCTTTATGGCTTTGTTAATAAAAAGCACATTGGTTGCGGGCAGCAAGTCAATTCTTTTTCCGGGTATTTTTGCATCTATAAGTGTCTGCCGGATCAAACTTGATTTACCATATCGTCTGGGTGCCACAATCACCGTATGTTCATTGTGCAGAAAACAATTTTTTAATCTTTCACGCTCGTTTTCGCGATTGCAAAATGCGTCTCCCAATGCGTGACCTTGAGGAAATAATCTGACAGCTTCGGAGTGTGATATTTGCATATTTACATTACACCGTTGGTGTTACACCATTAGTGTAACGCCAATGGTGTAATTGCGCAATATCTCTTTAGCTTAATCCCAGGGCAGCCTCATTAAAATTTAGCATAAGTTCAGATATAATTTTGCTTATCTACCAATAAACACTGAGCTGTCTTTTCGCCTCTCCGAAGGGAGAGGCCGCCGCGAAGCGACGGGTGAGGGGAAATCAAAATCAGTAAAAATACAAATCCAATAAAATAATGAAAGAATCTTTTTGATGAGACTCCCCTCATCCGCCCAGACTTCGTCTGGTCGGCTTCTCCCGCTGGAGAAGCGAAAACATCCTGATATTTATGCAATAATGCCTCCTCGAGAAGCGAAAACCCACTCGCCATTTGACGTGCGTTCTGCTGAATTTTAATGAGGCTACCCTGAGCTTAATCCTGCCTGACAGGCAGCTTCATAAAAAACAGCAGAGAAATCAATCCCCAGAAGCCGCAAATCATCCATAACATCTGTGCGCCAAGATAGCTCATCAGAAAGCTGCCGCCCCAAAGGCCTAATAATAACGCTGCGTTTTGATTCATCGAAAATAATCCCATATAAGCGCCTCGGTTTTTTTCTGCTGCAATATCTGCGACAAAAGCGCTTGATGCAGGAAATAATATCATTTCGCCTAATGTCCAGATGACAGTTAAAGTTATCACCTGCCAGGCCTGTGTTGCCCAGGCAAATCCTATAAATCCCAGCGTTATCAATAAACTGCCTGTGATAAAGCTGGTTTTGGAATCCCACTCTCGCGTGGCAACATTGAGCAAAATTTCAAAAAAGACAATCATTAAAGTATTGATGGTAAACAAAAATCCGTAAAAATGATAAGAAAAGCGCAAATTTTGGGTGAGAAAAATAGCCAGCGATGCTTCATGTTGAAAAAATACCATGACGACGGGCAATAACCCTAACAGAAAAATACGCAGTATTTTGTCTTGTTTCAGAAATCCTGCTGTTTGTATAAATGTTAATTTTGTTGATGCACGCCTATTTTTTTTAACAGCCGATTTTAAGCCTGATATGATAATAATGGCGGCGATGAGATTTGAAGTACCGTTGACAATAAAAATAGAAGAAAATGATTTTGCGACCAGAAATCCACCTAAAAGCGGCCCTATACTCATGCCCAGATTAGTGCTTAGACGCATAACAGAGAATGTAATTTTTTGCTCACCTGGCGGTGATAAAAAGCTGGTCAGTGTCTGAGAAGCGGGGCGATATATGCCAAATGTCACACCCCAAATCATACTCATCGCTAAAATAGTCAGATAATGGTGTATCATTGGAAAGATGAACATGACGATTGCATTACTGATCAGTGCACTCAGCAAAACTTTCTCAGGACCTATACGATCAATAATATTGCCTACAATGAAACTCGAAATCATCAAGCTGATGCCAAATGACACATAGACAAAAGAAGATTTGGCGAGACTGAATCCAAGATGTTGTGTCAGATATAATAATAAAAACGGAAATACAATAAAGCCTAACTGATTCAGAAAAGTCGCTGACCATAAAATCCACAGATCTCGCGGAAATGATTTGAGATACTCAAAAGTTTTTCGAAATAAGCCGATCATTTAATCCCTATAAGTTTTTTATAAAATCTCTAAAGGCTGGGTCAAGTATTCCAATCATTCCTTCTTTATTTTTATAAATGTAATCCATAAGCATGAGTTTTCTAACCGCTTGTCGAACACTGGATTCTGATAATTCCAATTCATTGCAAACCTCCTGATGACTGGGATGTGTTGTTGGTTTTTGAGATAAATAGGCCAAAACTTTACGTTGATTTTTACTCAGACGCAAAATATCTTCTGTAAATTCAGTGCGTTTGGATTGAATAAAATTATCCCAGGATTTTCTTATTTTTTCTATTGTTGGAAATTCATTTAGTATCCAAAAATAACCGCAAATTCGATTAATATAGTTCGAGTGAAATTCTGACAAACAAAAAATTTCTTCTATCACAGCATCAGGCAATGGCTTTTTCCATTTCTCTTTTGCTGCTTTTTGAATAAAGTCCTCATAATCATTGCGCGATATACGATCGAGTTTCATGATTTCACAAGAATGATAAAAAGGACGATTTTTGCTGTTAAACATATCCTGTAACATGTGACGATTACTACCGGAGAATATATAACTGACTTGTTTGCTATACTGCATGGCATGCCGAATTGCCGCTTCAAGCGTATGATTTTGAATGTTGCTGATCTGTTGAAATTCATCCATGACGATAACCACCCTTTGATTTATCAATACTGCTGTATCATCGAGTCTTTTTAGAATTTCTGAGATATTTTCAGTGGAGCTTGATTTATTTTGCATTAAACGAAAAGTCAGTTGTTCGCCGCCTACTGTTAATGCCAATTCTGGATTTAATGACTTAAATAATTTTAATACATTTTGTTTGGCTTTGGTTGTTTTGGGCAGAATCGAATTAAGCAAATAGCCAATATGTTTTATAATAAGTTTTTCAATATCGGCAAGAGAAACTGCCAATGTTAATTCCATAATCGTATAGGGCAGTTGTAATTCAAGCAATGTTTGATTGATGAGACTTGTTTTGCCGTAACGCCGGGCGGCAATGACAACCGTATGTCTGCCATATTTAATGTACTCTTTTAGCTGTTTTCTTTCGTGAACGCGGTCACAGAAGGCTTTGCCTGTTGCAATAATGACTGGAAATATGTCCATTTGACCCCCACTAAGACCGCATAATTTATTACCGCATGAATATATACGGTAATAAATTATGCGTCAAGCTCAAAATAATCATGGACAAAATTCACAACAGTATTTACAGAAAAATGGTATAATTTTTAATGAAGCAAAAGAGATTAATTTTTCTGCGGCTGGAGAAATATTATGACAACTAAAGATGAAAAAATATGGGATGGATCAGAATATAGTAAAAATTCTTCTTTTCAATATAACGCGAATTCAAATACGAAGTGCAACACGATGATTAAATAGCGGCCAAATAAGGTAAACTGGCCGCTCTGACGAGAATCGGAGTTGCCATGAATTACGTTCATTTGACCGCAGATGAAAGATACCAGATTGACGACCTTCAACGCGAGGGTTTTTCACAAGCTGTCATAGCAAAAAAAATAGGACGTTCACGTTCCACGTTGTGGAGAGAGTTAAATCGCAACAAAGGAGATCGCGGCTGGA
>Ga0206909_1006_pt1 | contig 68978 bp, 47 predicted proteins | sample Alteio_BWOrgHeat_76_FD_152943 | JGI IMG/M metagenome (GOLD analysis project Ga0206909, IMG submission 152943) | Enriched cells from forest soil in Barre Woods Harvard Forest LTER site, Petersham, Massachusetts, United States -... | ecosystem: Environmental > Terrestrial > Soil > Temperate forest >...
TGACCGTAGAATAATTCAGTTTTTAAATTTTTTATGGGCCAAGCATTTGAATTACTATTAAACTTCAGTGGCGTTGGCACCGTTGAAATTTTGTAATTCTATTAAGTTTTCCCACCAAGACGCGAATACATGAAGTAATACTGAATTTCCTTTGTGCTTCTTTCTGCCTTTGTGTCTTCGTGGCGATTTTTTACTTTCCAATTAAAAAGGACAAACGGCATTCATCTCATAATTTATTATCTCACTTTTGTTATACCATGCAAGAGCAAAATGATACAAAAAAAACCAACTGGAAACCTTGGTATTGGCTGCTCATCATTGTTTTATTGCTGCTCATTGTTTTCTTCACCTGGTTCACAAAATATTTTTCATGAGCAGCCTCGACTGGATAGTGCTTGCGGCAACGCTCATCATCACAGTCGTGTATGGTTTGTATAAAAGCCGTACTACAAAAGACCTCGACGGTTATTTTCTGGGCAACCGCAAAATGCGCTGGAACCTTGTGCTGCTGGGCATCATGGGCACACAGGCAAGTGCGATCACTTTTTTATCTGCGCCAGGTCAAGCCTTCACGGACGGGATGCGTTTCGTGCAATATTATTTTGGGTTACCGATTGCGATGATCATTTTAAGCATCACATTTGTCCCGCTTTTCAGCAGGATGAAAGTGTTTACAGCGTATGAATTTTTAGAACAAAGATTTGATATAAAAACACGCGCATTTACTTCCGCATTATTTTTACTCTCGCGCGGATTTTCAACGGGAATCAGCATTTACGCACCTTCCATTATTTTATCGTCCTTGCTCGGCTGGAATATTTTTCTCACCAATATTATCATGGGCGGCATCCTGATTATTTATACTGTCAGCGGCGGCGCGAAAGCAGTTGCTTACACACAACAATTGCAGGTCATTATTATTTTCACGGCAATGTTTTTGGCGGGATATTTTTTAATACATGATCTGCCTGCGAACATCAGTTTCACAGATGCGTTAAAAGTCAGCGGCGCATCAGGAAAATTAAATGTCATCACAACAGGTTTTACAGGCAAAGGTTTTGACTGGAAAGACCGCTATAATATTTTCAGCGGCATTATCGGTGGATTCTTTTTATCACTTTCCTATTTCGGTACAGATCAAAGCCAGGTCGGCAGATATTTGACAGCGAAAAATATCACAGAAAGCAGGATGGGATTGCTTTTGAACGGATTGATAAAAGTGCCGATGCAGTTTTTAATATTATTACTTGGCGCATTATTATTTACATTTTATCAATTCAATAAAGCACCGATATTTTTTAATAATGCGGTCAGTGAAAAAGTAAAAAACTCTGTTTATGCAGATTCGCTTTCAAATATCAACGACCGTTTTGAAACCTTGAATAAAAAGCAAACTTTTTTTGCGCAGCAATATGTGCAGACAAAAAATATTTTTGATAAAGACAGTTTGCAAAATTTAAATGTGCAGGCAAATGATCTGCGGACTGAATACAAAACTGTTTTGCACAAAGCCGATGCTTCTGTTGATACAAACGACACCAATTATATTTTCCTTCGTTTCGTTGTTGATCATTTGCCCGAAGGTTTAGTGGGATTGATTATTGCAATCATTTTTCTCGCATCATGGAGTTCGATCGCAGCAGCATTGAATGCACTTGCCGGCTGCACGATGATTGATTTTTATTGCCGTTTTAAAAAGAAAGAAATACATCCTTCTGAAAAAGAAGCGCATGACCTGTTACAATACAAACAGTCAAAATGGTTCACATTTTTCTGGGGAGTTTTCTGCATCATCATCGCTGAATTTTCAACAGGCATGGGAAGTTTGATACAGGCTGTGAATGAATATGGCTCTTTATTTTATGGAGTGATACTCGGAATTTTTCTCGTTGCTTTTTTATTTAAAAAAAATAAAAGGAACTGCTGTTTTTTACAGCGCCATTGTGAGTGAAATAATTGTGCTTGCACTTTATTTTCTTGACAAATTCAATGTCATCGGTTTTGGATTTTTATGGCTCAATGTGGTGGGCGCGTTGAGTGTTGTTGTATTGAGTTTTGTTTTGCAATTGAAAAGTGCTGAAAATCAAGCAATCTTATGAGTTGATAAGTTGTTCTTTTCGCCCTCATTTCCTATCATTTATTTTACTACCTTTGCGGCTCGAAAAAATGAGCTTGCTTTCGTTTTTGAAGAAATTCTACTTAAATATTTAAATAAAAAATAGTCATGGCTGACTTAAAATTTCAGAGAAACTTTGGTATCGCGGCGCACATTGATGCGGGCAAAACCACAACCACAGAGCGTATCCTGCGCTACACGGGAATGATCCATAAAATCGGTGAAGTGCATGATGGCGCTGCAACTACAGACTGGATGGACCAGGAAAAAGAGCGTGGTATTACCATCACTTCAGCGGCAGTTAGCTGCCTGTGGAGTTTCCCGACCGACAAAGGAAAAGTGACGGGCGACACAAAAAAATATTATTTCAATATCATTGATACTCCCGGCCACGTGGATTTTACCGTTGAGGTAGAACGTTCCATGCGCGTACTTGATGGTTTGATCGCATTGTTCAGCGCCGTTGATGGCGTTGAACCACAATCTGAAACAGTTTGGCGCCAGGCAAACCGTTATAAAGTTCCGCGCATTGGTTTCGTAAATAAAATGGACCGCGCAGGTGCAGATTTCTTGATGGTGGTGCAGCAGGTAAAAGATATGCTCGGCGCAAAAGCTGTTCCGCTGCAATTGCCAATCGGCGCTGAAGATGATTTTCTCGGCGTGGTGGATCTGATAAAAATGAAAGGCATTCAATGGCACATGGAAACTGAAGGAATGACCTTCGATGAAATTCCTGTGCCTGCAGATATGGTGGAAGAAGCAACACATTGGCGTGCGCAGTTGATAGAAGCTGTCGCAGAATATGATGATAAATTGCTGGAGAAATTTTTTGAAAATCCTGACAGCATCACTGAAGATGAAGTGCATGAAGCGATCCGCAAAGCAACCATTGACTTGAGCATTGTTCCGATGATGTGCGGTTCTTCATTTAAAAATAAAGGCGTACAAACCGCGCTGGATGCGGTTTGCCGTTATTTGCCTTCACCGATTGACATTGAATCTGTAAAGGGAATCAATCCCGATACGGGCGAAGAAGTAGAACGCAAACCTGATGCGAAAGAACCTTTTGCAGCATTGGCGTTTAAAATTATGACCGATCCTTTTGTTGGCCGTTTGGCATTCTTCCGTTGTTACAGCGGACATCTTGATGCAGGTTCTTATGTGTTGAATGTAAGAAGCGGAAAAAAAGAACGTATCAGCCGTATTATGAAAATGTTTGCGAACAAACAAAACCCGATCGACTTTATCGAAGCAGGTGATATTGCAGCAGCAGTTGGTTTTAAAGAAATAAAAACTGGTGATACTTTGTGTGATGAAGACCATCCGATCACTTTGGAAAATATGTTTATTCCTGAACCCGTTATCTCCGTTGCCGTTGAGCCTAAAACGCAGGCTGACGTTGACAAAATGGGAATGGCAATTGCTAAATTGGTGGAAGAAGATCCAACGCTTCGCGTAAAAACCGATGAAGATACAGGACAAACAATTCTTTCAGGAATGGGAGAGTTGCACCTTGAAATTATCGTTGAGCGTATGCGCCGCGAATTTAAAGTAGAAGTGAACCAGGGTAATCCGCAAGTTGCTTACAAAGAAGCATTCGGCAACACCATCGAGCATCGCGAAATATTGAAAAAACAAACGGGTGGCCGTGGTAAATTCGCCGACATACAATTCTCGATCGGCCCTGCCGATGCAGAATGGCTGACTGAAAACCCGGGCAAACATTTCCAGTTTGTAAATGATATTTTCGGAGGCTCCATCCCGCGCGAATTTATTCCCGCCATTCAAAAAGGTTTTGAAACATCAATGGGGACAGGCGTTCTCGCAGGTTATCCGGTTGACAATATGAAAGTGCGCATTTTTGACGGAAGCTTTCACCAGGTCGATTCAGATTCAATGAGCTTTGAACTCTGCGCCAAAGGTGGTTTCCGCGAAGCGGGCAGAAAAGCAAAACCAACATTGCTTGAGCCGATCATGAAAGTAGAAGTTGTAACGCCCGACCAATACATGGGTGATGTTACGGGCGATCTTAACCGCCGTCGCGGCATGATGGAAGGTATGGACAGCCGTGCAAATCTGCAGGTGATCAAAGCAAAAGTGCCGTTAAGCGAGATGTTCGGATACGTAACGCAATTGCGTTCCATGAGTTCCGGCCGTGCCACATCAACGATGGAATTTTCTCACTACAATCCTGCGCCAAACAACATCGCTGAAGAAGTGATCGCAAAGAGCAAAGGCAAAGTGAAAATCGAAGATTAAGAAAGTGTAAGTAGTGAATCGTGAAAAGTGAGTAGCGATAATTTATACAAAATCCGTTTAAGCTGAAAAGTTTAAACGGATTTTTTTATGGGCCAAGCTGAAGAATAAAAATGGAGCTGCAGTGGCGTTGGCACCGTTCAAAATTTGGAATGCTATTTAGCACTTTAAACCACAAAGACACTGCCAATAAAAAGCCTTTGTGAAATTTCGTGCTTTAGAGTCTTTGTGGTTCAAATTATCTGCGAATGAAATACAGAATTTACAATTTACCAATCACTTCAATCACTTTGTCAATCATTTCTCTCGAAACATCAAGATGCGTCACCATTCTGATCTGCGTTGGAGAAATAGCTATGACAGCAATATCGTTTTCTTTAAATTTTTTCGCAAGTTCTGCAGCAGTCAATCTTCCTTTTACTTCAAAAATGAGAATGTTTGTTTCAACCGGAGAAGTTTTTCCGGTAAAATCTTTTTGTTTGATTACCTCTTCCAAAAGTTTTGCGTGGTGGTGGTCTTCGCTCAATCTTTGCACATTATTATCAAGTGCATAAATGCCTGCAGCGGCTAAAATACCCGCCTGGCGCATACCTCCGCCGAATACTTTTCTTACCCTTCTTGCTTTTGTGATGAAATCTTTTTTGCCGATCAACACACTTCCGACAGGTGCGCCGAGACCTTTGCTGAGACAAACTGAAATGCTGTCGAATGTTTTTCCGTAGTCTTCGGGCTTTTCATTTTTCGCAACGATGGCATTGAATAAACGTGCGCCGTCGAGATGAAATTTTAAATTATTTTCAACACAAACTTTTTTTATTTTATTGAATTCTTCAAAATCATAACAAGTTCCGCCGCCGCGATTGGCTGTGTTTTCTAATGAAACCAAACTGCTAAATGCTTTATGGACATCCATTTTATTGTTGATGGATTGCTGCACTTGCTCTGCTGTTATTCTTCCAAAATCTCCGTCAATCAGATTTACGGAGCAACCTGAATTAAATGCAATGCCGCCACCTTCGTATTGATAAATATGTGAAAGCCTTTCGCAGATCACTTCATCGCCGGGTTGCGTGTGGCATTTGATAGCGATTTGATTTGTCATTGTTCCGCTCGGACAAAAAATGGCTGCTTCCATGCCGAATAAATTTGCCACTTTACTTTCCAGCAAATTGATGGTCGGATCTTCACCAAAAACATCATCGCCTACTTCGGCATTGCGCATTGCTTCGCGCATTTCGGGAGATGGTTTGGTGAGGGTGTCGCTTCGCAGATCGATCATTTTTGAAATTTGAATTATGGGTTATGAATGATGAATTGGGTTGCAGGTTTTGAATTTTAAGATTTAGTTTTCGAAAGGAAAAGTATGACAATTTGGGGTAATGATTTGAGTGATGCTTCATTTACATTCTATTGCTGAATGGCTGCGGGATGGAAGCGAAAAGCCCGCAGCGAGGTACGAGCGAGGACTTGAAGCGAACAGCCCGGACTGTTGATCAATAAAGTGTTGCAGCCGACAGCCCATATACTTATTTTTTGTAAATTGAAGGAATAAATACAGAACTATTTTCCCACAAAACCAAATAGTTTGCGTTTCAAACCCAAAATAAGCATAATATTCAGTACCTTTGCACCTCGTTTTTTTAAAATTCGCCTAATTTTTTGGTTATACGCATCGCTTTGGCAACTTTTTACGTCTTACAAATGTTCTAAATAGTAATAATACAATATGAGGCAACTCAAAATCGCTACTCAGATCACCAATCGCGATTCGCAGGCAGTCGAAAAATATCTGCAGGAAATTTCTAAAATTTCCATGATAACTCCCGAAGAGGAAACCACACTGGCACAGCGGATCAAGAATCGTCACAATTCAATTGACAGTCAGAGAGCGTTGGACAAATTGGTGCAGGCAAACTTAAGGTTTGTGGTATCTGTGGCTAAGCAGTACCAGCACCAGGGCTTATCACTTAGCGATCTTATCAACGAGGGAAATCTCGGCTTGATAAAGGCGGCGCAACGCTTTGATGAGACAAAGGGTTTCAAATTTATTTCTTATGCTGTTTGGTGGATCCGTCAATCCATTTTGCAGGCTTTGGCTGAACAGGGAAGATTGGTTCGTTTGCCGCAAAACAAAATCGGCACTTACAACAAAGCGAACAAAGCTTACATGGCTTTTGAACAGGAACATGAGCGCGAACCTTCGACAGAAGAGTTGAGTGAAATTTTGGAAATGAGCGAAACGGAGATCAACAACATTTTCCAGAGCAACACAAGACACACTTCACTTGATGCACCCGTGCATGAAGCGGAAGATGTAGCAATGGGCGATCTGCTTGAAGGAAGTGATGACACGGATGATGATGTGATGAAAGATTCATTGCGCGAAGAAATCAAACGTGTGTTGAAATCTCTCAGCCCGCGCGAAGCTGAGATCGTAAATGCGTATTTCGGACTGGATGGAGAAAATGGCGTGACCATTGAACAGATTGGACAAAAATACGACCTTACAAAAGAACGCATCCGCCAGATAAAAGAAAGAGCGATTAAACGTTTGCAAAAAGCGCGCTACAGCAGTGCGTTGAAAGCATATTTGGGATAGTATATTTACCATTCTTGAAAAACCCTTTGCGTTTGCAGAGGGTTTTTTGTTTTGAGTTGACAGATGTTAGATGATAGTTGACAGACACATTAAACATAACCTTTTGAAATTTTAGTCCGTCAACTATCATCTAACATCTGTCAACTATTTACAGGCAATGCAAATGCAAACAAACTTCCTTCACCCAATTCGCTGGTCACCCAAATGGTTCCGTGCTGCGCTTCGATGAATTCTTTCGAGATAGAAAGCCCCAGGCCGGTTCCATTCTGATCTTGCCCGGGAACTTTGAAATAGCGATCGAAAAGTTTTGTCAAATATTTTTTATCAATGCCGCGGCCGGAATCTTTTACAGAAAATTCAACCGTATTATTTTTTTTGTAAACGTTTATTTCGAGAATGGAAGAGTCGGAAGAAAATTTTATTGCGTTGGTAAGAAAATTGATCAGCACCCACGAAGTTTTTTCCAGGTCTGCATTGATGAAAGGAAGATCTTTTTCAATGGAAGTATGGATGGAAATATTTTTTTGTTGCACCTGCGATTGTACTGCATTTACAGCCTGCGAAATGATCTCAGAAGGATCTGTTGACTGCAGCTTTAGTTGAATATTGCCCGTTTCAACCTGCGCCATATTCAGCAACTCGCCCGTTATCTTCAATAGGCGTTCTGCATCATCGCTGATGCTTTGTACAAGTTCTTTTTGTTCGGCATTTAAATTACTCACGCGTTCATCATTCAACAGTTTTGCACTCATTTTTATGGAAGAAAGCGGTGTTTTCAATTCGTGCGAAACAGTGGCAATGAAATTTGTCTTTGCTTCATCCAGTTCATGAAACGGCGTGATATTGCGCAGCACGATCACTTCACCGATTTTCATATCGCCGTTTTGCACAGAAATATTTTCTTTTGTAAAAAAACTTTCTTTTGCGTCGGCGTAGATCTTCAATTCCTTTTTTTTATCATCCTGCAAAAGCGTACGCATCAGGTCGTTCCGCAAAGCGATATCAGGCGCATATTTTCCGGCAATTTCTTTTTCTTTTAAACCGAATAAATTTTCTGCCACGACATTGATGAATAAAATATTTTTTTTCTCATTGAAACCAATGATGCCATCTTTCATTTGATTGATGATGGTCTCGATCCTTGTTTTTTCAAACATGATATTTGCAAGATTGCTGTTCTCATATTCATCAAGCTTTGATGCCATAGAGTTAAAGGCATTTGCCAATTCGCCGAATTCATCTTTTTGATTTATATGAATTCGTTTGCCGTAATTCTTATTCGCAATTTCCGTGATGCCTTCCGACAATGCTTTGATCGGATTTGAAATGATACCGGGAAAATTAACGATGATCGTAAATGCAGCAATGGTAAGGATTGTAACAATAATAGTCAGCCATAAAGTTGCCTGTTGTGCAGTGCCTGAAGCAACATTATTTTTTTTATAAATTGCTTCCTGGTTTATTTGCTGTATCTGAAAAATGGCGCGCCGTATATCTTTATAATTTCCCGTATCTGCGGGATCGGCTTTCATTTCGTTGAAATTTTTTTCTACCAGTTGTGTTGCTTCAAGCTCGCCGGGCTCGGTGATATTTTTTTTCTGTAATGAAAGATTTTTTTCAAAGACCTTTAAAGCGCTGTTATCAGCGGGCAATTCTTCCAATGCTTTCAGCATGTTGTTGCAATATTGCAATGTGTTGTAATTATCCTTTAAAATCACTCCTGCATCGTTGCTCAACTTATTGATGTAAAAAATACCGAGTATGCCAAAAGCAAGGATCACCACGAAAAGGAATCCAAGCCCGAGTGTGAGTTTTGCTTTTAACTTCATACTGCTCATGACAAAATGATTAGGTCAATGTCTGAAGCGCTTAATTTTTTAAGCAACTCATTGAAGATAGCTGTTCTTAAAATGATATTCGACAATGATAAATGCGGTTTGCCGATGCAGAGCGTAGTGATTTTTTTTTCTTCTGCAATTTCTAAGATTCCATGCGCCACATTGGAGTTTTGTACACGCACCACTTCGGCGCCCATTTCCGTTGCAAGCTTAAAATTATTGATTAAAAAACGTTGTGCGGCTAAACCGATCTTATCAACACTTTCTTTGGGCGTTTGCACATACAGCAAAAACCATTTGGCATTGTAATAACTGGCAAGCCTTGCTGTTTTGCGGATGATCTTTTTTGCGATCTCATCATTGCTGCTGATGCAGACCATCAATCTTTCCTGTTTTGATTGAATGTTGCGCGGGATTTCAAATTCGATCTTTCTTTCTACCTGCGAAGCTACTTCGCGCAAAGCCATTTCGCGCAGCTGCAATATTTTTTCGGGTTGAAAAAAATTCTGCAATGCAGTTTGTATCTTTTCTTTTGCATAAATCTTTCCTTCCTTCAATCTTGTTATCAATTCGTCTGATGTAAGATCGATGTTCACCACTTCATCTGCCTGGCGCAAAACGTTGTCCGGTACACGTTCTGCCACTTCAATGCCCGTTATTTCCTTTACTTCTTTGTTCAGGCTTTCAATGTGCTGAATGTTCAAAGCGCTGATGACATTGATTCCTTCATCCAATATTTCCATTACATCCTGCCAGCGTTTTTCATTTTTACTTCCTTCAATATTTGTGTGCGCCAATTCATCGACCACCACTATTTCCGGATGAAGGTTTATGATTGCCTGCACATCCATTTCTTCCAGCTCTTTTCCTTTATAAAATAATTTTCTTCGCGGAATGATTGGAATGCCTTCCATCAATTCCTCTGTTTCTTTCCGGCCATGTGTTTCTACGTAACCGATCTTCACATCAGCATCGTTGCGAAGCAGTGTCTGCGCTTCCTGCAACATGCGGAAAGTCTTGCCCACACCGGCACTCATGCCAATATAGATCTTGAACTTACCACGCTTTGATTGGCGTATAAGATCAAGAAAATTATCTGTATTTTGTTTGTCGTAGGCCAAAATAGCAATCGATATATTTTATAAAAAATCAAAACCGCTGTGATGTTTCAATATCATTAATTATTTTCTTATTGCCAATCAAAATCTTACCACTGCAGCTATAATGATCCTTGATTCTGATTTGGCCATATCAGGCATCCATCCTCCCCAACTGCTTAATGGCGGCGCAATAGAGGCACCATTCGAAGTATATGTATAACCACCGGTGTTGGTATAACCTGTTGGAGATGTTACGCCGCCGGGACCTGCAAAATATCCCTGCAATTGCGGGGTTCCGGGCGCAGCACCAATGTCAACAATATTGCGGTGCACAAATTCCAACTTTAAGGTCATGTTTTGCGATGGCATATAATCTATTGTAGTTGAACAATCCCAGGCGTCAAAAGTAGAACCCGGCCCTGTTTGTTTTTGAAATAAAGTATCTGCATAACCTGTTGGTGCAAGTACAAGGTATTGCCCCGGATTGTGCATATAACCTCCACCAATATTCCATGCAAAATGATTTCCTAACCAAAGCCTGTTATAAAACATTCCGCTGATAAAATTTTGTGCAGGCAGGCTGCTTGATTTTGTGAGAAATGGTTGCACACCATCGCCATTTTCAAAACCAAAATCACCTGTAATTGAGAATGCTGCTTTGGTGATGAATTTAGCATTTGGCCTGTTAAAGTAACGCAGTTCGTAACTATTATCGCTGTGAAAACGATACCTGTTTGGAGCGCCTTCATCGTCCTTACCATAATAGTTGTTGAACACAAATGCAGTAGATTCTTTTGGCCTGTAATAAATGGAAGCACCCATGCCCGGCGAATGATTGAATGTACCATAGCTCTGCCATCCATTTACCAGCCAAAGTTCGACTTTTACTTTATCACTTGGAAAAGTCTGCAATCTTAAACCATTAAAAAACCACGGAGTATTATCAGAAGTATAAGATGGCTGGTAGCTCCAGTTCTCAAAATTATTATAAGAAAACAAACCAATGTATGACATGAAAATTCCGCCATCTAAATTAATGCCATGCCATACATCCCAGTGATAGCCTACATAAGCTTCGCTGATATAACGGTAAATTGTTTGCAGGTCATACTGCCCTTTGTAAGAACTGCCGTCATTGCGAGGCACAACAGTAGTGCGTGTCCCGAACTGCATCATGATCCTTCCGCGGATATTATCGACATGTATATCACCGCCAAAACCCATGAACGAAAGTTGCAGTTCATTATCTCTTGCGAGAGCTGTGGAACCGACAACTGTATTATCTATTGGCTTATTGAAAGAATGTGTATAATCAAAATCAAATGTAATGTCGCTTGTAAAATATTTCGAGTCGATTAACGGCGGTGTTGTCTTTCTGCTGGTGCCATTCAACCACGAAAAATCGGCAAAAGCAAACGGTTCTGATGCAGGCGCTTTTTGTATTGCTCCCGGAATATTTGTTAGCGTTTTTTTGGTACTGTCTTTCTGTGCCTGCACATTGGTGGCAATTGCTCCAACTATTAAACAGGTTAAAATTTGTTTTCTCATGATTATTTTATTAGTAAAAAATTTATTTAAGATTGTCTAAAGCGATATTCAATTTCAGCACATTCACTTTTGATGTACCGAATAAATTGAGTAATGGATGCTGAATATTATTTTCAACCAATTGTTTGATCTTGATCTGCGAAATATTTCTTGCGGCAGCAATACGGTTTACCTGTATGAATGCTGACTGCGGAGAAATATCAGGATCCAACCCGCTGCCTGAACTTGTAACAAGATCAGAAGCCATCTCACTTTTTTTGACAGAGGGATTGTGAGCCAAAAAACTGTCAACGTTACTCTGTACCGATTTTAAATAATCAGCATTTGACGGCCCTTTATTACTGCCGGAACCCGCTGTGCCATTGTATCCTGCTGCTGAAGGCCTGCCGTGAAAATATTTATCCTGTGAAAAATTTTGGCCTTCTAAAATATAACCCACGACTTTATTATTTACAGAAATTGTTTCTCCGTTTCCTTTTGATGCAGTGGTTTGTGCGATGCTCCAGATCAATAAAGTATATGCTCCGCAAAAAATAATAATGCAGATAAAAGTCAATCGCAAAGCAGGAAGAATATGTTGTTTCATAATGAATATTTTTTTGATGATCAAAACCAAATGCTGACCAGCAGATCGAGCAATTTGATTCCGAGAAAAGGGATCAGTACGCCGCCAAAACCATAGATAAATAAATTCCTTCTAAGCAATGCACTTGCGCCAATCGGCTTATATTTTACACCTCTCAAAGCCAATGGTATCAATAGCGGAATGATGATGGCATTAAAAATGACTGCCGATAAAATTGCACTTTCAGGACTGTGCAAATGCATAATATTCATCGCCTGCAATGAAGGGATCGATGCAATGAACAATGCAGGAACGATGGCAAAATATTTTGCCACATCATTTGCAATGGAGAATGTTGTAAGGGTTCCGCGCGTCATTAAAAGTTGTTTGCCTATTTCAACGATCTCGATCAGTTTCGTTGGGTCATTGTCAAGATCGACCATGTTGCCTGCTTCTTTTGCAGCTTGTGTGCCGCTGTTCATTGCTACGCCCACATCAGCCTGCGCAAGTGCAGGCGCATCATTTGTTCCATCGCCCATCATTGCCACAAGCTTGCCGCCCTGCTGTTCTTTTTTTATATAATTCATTTTGTCCTCGGGCTTTGCTTCAGCGATAAAATCATCAACGCCTGCTTTTTCTGCAATGAATTTTGCAGTCAATGGATTGTCGCCGGTCACCATCACAGTTTTCACACCCATCTTTCTCAAACGCTCAAAACGTTCCTGTATGCCGGGTTTGATGATGTCCTGCAATTCAATCACACCAAGCGTTTGTGCATTCTGACTGACGACCAAAGGAGTTCCGCCATTTGATGAAATGATCCGAACCCTTGCGATCGTTTCTTCAGGAAAAATATTGCCTGCTTTTGTCACCAGGTTTTTGATAGAATCAAATGCACCTTTGCGGATCTTCAAACCATTCGGCAGATCGATGCCGCTGCTTCTGGTTTCTGCAGTAAATTCGATGAACCTCGCGCCATCAGTATTGAAAGAATTTTTACTGAGCTTCGCCAATTCAATAATTGATTTTCCTTCGGGTGTTTCATCAGCAAGAGAAGACAATGCACATGCTTCTATGAATGTTTTTTCTTCCACACCTTTTGCAGGCCAAAAATTTGTTGCCTTTCTGTTGCCGATCGTTATCGTTCCCGTTTTGTCCAGCAATAAAGTGTCGAGGTCGCCTGCTGTTTCCACTGCTTTGCCACTTTTAGTGATCACGTTTGCACGAAGCGCTCTGTCCATTCCTGCGATGCCGATAGCAGAAAGTAATCCGCCGATTGTCGTGGGTATCAAACACACGAATAATGAGATGAATGCAGCGATCGTTATCGGTGTGTTTGCATAATCACCAAACGGTTTTAATGTTACACAAACGATGATGAATACCAAAGTAAAACCTGCGAGTAAAATGGTCAATGCAATTTCGTTCGGTGTTTTTTGGCGCGATGCACCTTCGACAAGTGCAATCATTTTATCAAGAAAACTTTCACCGGGATCTGTTGTTACGCGTACTTTTATTTTATCGCTCAACACTTTGGTACCGCCTGTTACAGAAGATTTGTCACCGCCACTTTCTCGTATCACCGGAGCACTTTCGCCGGTGATCGCGGATTCATCAACAGTTGCAATGCCCTGAATTATTTCTCCATCCATCGGGATCGTGTCGCCGGCCTCGCAGATAAACAGATCGCCTTTTTTAAGTTGTGATGACGGAACAATTTTTATCTCATCCATAAAAATTTCGCCGACTGCAAATATTTTTTTTGCAGGCGTGTCTTCTCTTGTTTTGCGCAATGAATCTGCCTGCGCTTTGCCTCTTGCTTCTGCGATGGCTTCTGCAAAATTTGCAAACAGCAATGTGATCAGCAGCACGAGAAATACGGTGCAGTTGTATGCAAAACTTCCCTGTGTTTTTTCGCCGGTCAATATCCAGATGCAGACGCCGAGCATTACAGCCGTGCCAATCTCGACTGTGAACATCACAGGATTGCGGAACATTGTCTTTGGATTGAGTTTTGTAAAAGAATGTTTGATGGCTTCCTTTACCAGTGCTGCTTCGAAGAGTTTATTTGATGATTTGCTTGTCATAAATGTTTTTTTGTAAACAGTGGGCAGTCAACAGTGAGCCTGCTGAAATCCTGGTTTTTAATAATTTAAATAGAAATATTTTTATATTCAATTTTAAAAAACACCATCATGAAACCGCACAAAAATCTAGATGCATGGAAATTCAGTTTTGAATTTGTTAAAGAGATATATCTTGTTACCAAAGTTTTTCCTGCTGATGAAAAATTCGGAATTATATCCCAAATCCGGCGTGCTGCAGTTTCTGTTCCAACGAACATTGCTGAAGGTGCGGCAAGAAAATCCAAAAAGGAATTTGTATATTTTTTATACGTTGCAGAAGGTTCTGTGAGCGAGCTGGACACACTTTTATCTCTTTCAGTTGAATTGAATTTTTTAGATCCTGCTGCTGCAAATAATTTATTATTAAAACTTGAAATCATTTCGAAAAGAATTATTGGTTTAATAAAAAAACTTGAAAGTGAATTGTGATGAAAATTCGATGGAGTGCTCACTGTTCACTCTTTACTGATTACTTTTTTTATTTCATTCCAAAATATTCTGCGATCGGGCCGAGTGATAATGCAGGGAAAAAACTGAGCGCTGCAATAATGAAGATCACTGCGAAGACCATGATCGCAAATGTGGATGTATCTGTTTTTAAAGTGCCTGCACTTTCGGGCACATATTTTTTCTTCGCAAGAATTCCTGCGATTGCAACCGGGCCAATGATCGGCAGAAAACGCGAAAGCAACATCACAATGCCGTCTGCAATATTCCAGAACTGTGTGTTGGCGCCAAGTCCCGCGAATTCTGAACCGTTGTTCGCCGATGCGGAAGAAAATTCGTAGAGCATTTCACTGAAGCCGTGATTGCCGGGATTGTTGAGCCAGCTTGCATACGTCGTTGGATCGTGCGCAAATAAATACGATGAAATGGCTGTGCCTGCAAGGATCAGCAGCGGGTGAAGTAATGCAATGATTGCCGCGATCTTCATTTCTTTTGCTTCGATCTTTTTACCTAAGAATTCCGGTGTTCTCCCGACCATCAGACCGGAAATAAAAACTGCGATGATGATGAAAATATAGAAGTTTAAAAAGCCAACGCCAACGCCGCCGTAAAAAGAATTGATCATCATGCCCATCATGCAGAACATTCCGGTGAACGGCATAAAGCTGTCGTGCATTGCATTTACAGAACCGTTGCTGGTAACGGTTGTCGTTATTCCCCAATACGCAGATGCCGCACTGCCGAAACGAACTTCCTTGCCTTCCATATTTCCCATGTTCTGCAAAATGCCTGTGTGCGCAATTGCAGGATTTCCTTTCATTTCAAAATAAATAGAAGGAATGGCAAAAAGTAAAAACCCAACCGTCATCACACCAAATACCATCCAAGCAAAACGTTTTCTTTTCAGCATATAACCCAGCGCAAAGATCATTGCCATTGGAATAAGGATGATGGAAATATTCTCAAGAATGTTTGTGAAGTAATTTGGATTTTCAAAAGGGTGCGCAGAATTTGTTCCGAAGAATCCGCCGCCATTTGTACCGAGCTGTTTGATGGCGACCATTGCAGCCGCAGGTCCGCGTGAGACCAGCACTGAATCGCCCTGCAGCGAAATAAAATTGTCTTTGCCTTTGAATGTCATCGGTGTTCCGTTCAGCAATAAAATCACAGCAACAATGATGGATAAAGGCAATAAGATCCTGGTGCAGCTTTTAATAAAATAATTATAAATATTCCCGAGCTTTTCTGTTTTCTTTTCTTTCATCGCTTTGAACACAATTGCACATGCAGCCATGCCGATTCCCGCGCTGATGAATTGAAACAGCATCAACGTCAATTGCCCCAAATAAGATACTGCTGTTTCGCCTGAATAATGCTGAATATTTGTGTTTGAAATAAAACTGATGGATGTGTTGAATGCAAGGTCTGCACTCATGGATGGATTGCTGTCAGGATTCAGCGGAAGCCAGCTTTGATTCATCAAAATAAAAATGGACAACAAGAACCAGACAAGATTGATGGTGAGCAATGCAATAAGATTTTGTTTCCATGTCAGCTCATTTTTTGGGTTGATGCCGCCGATCTTAAAAAATAATTTATCGAGCGGATTGAGTATCGGATCGAGCCAGGTCCTATCACCTTCATAAACTTTGCCGATGTAGCGCCCGAGCGGAATTGCGAGCAAAACAGTTAAAGCGAACATCAGGATGACACCAAGAATTTCAGGGTTCATATTTTCAATTTGAACGGGTAAATTTTTAATGCATGCAGCTAGCGAAAATGTATTTCATGCTGCCTTTAAAATTTTTCAGGTTTCACCAATACATAACAGATATAGCAGAAAACAGCGATTGCAATAATGAAGAGTAACAGCATCAGTTTGATTATTAAGAATAAGAATGTGTTTTATATTTTGTCAAAAAAATCAATTGCCCTGAACAGTATATAAAAACATAAAAGTGTTCCGAATATTAAATAAAATGCCAACTGCATATTCAGAGTTTTAAGGATGAAACAATATTTGCATCTTATAGAAAACGCCGATTGCAATTGTTATTGCTATAAGCCATGCTATCACAACAATTGTCGTGTCCGCTATTTTCTGTTTTATGCGCATACTTTGATATTACCAAAGAAGTGCCTCAATATCTGTGAATGAATTGAAAGTTGTGAAATGCAGATGCAGTAAGGATTTGCAGTCGAAGCGTAAATTTTTTTTACAATAAAAAAAATAAAAAACCCTTTCAATCTGAAAGGGTATCATTTCAAAAAGGATTGGTTCAGATCAGCATCCGGCCTTCTTCAGCGGGATGTTTTGAACGGGCGTTACGACCAATGGTGTTTTTTCAATCGTTACATCTGCAATGTCGAGCCCAAATGCTTTTTTATCAGTTTGTGCCAATGAATTGATGGCGAAATAGGAGTTGAGAATAAATCCTTCCTTGAGCGAGAATTCATTTTCAACGGATAATATTCTGCGGATGATTATATACCGGATGTCTGCAAGATGAATGTCGAGTGCAGGATCGTGTTTTGCCATTTCGTACAAAACTTTTTTAAAGAATAAATTTATTCTCGGTTGTATGCGAAACCCTAACCGCAGATCGACGCGTATGATCTTGTCGTGCACAATTTCTTCCACTGTATATTCCATCGTGTAAGGATCATCAACTCTTTCGATGTGTACAAACCAATACACGTCTGCACGTTTCGGCCTTTTTTCCAGAATGGATTCTATGATTCTTTTTTCAATGCTCTTTGGATTGTTTGCTTTGGTCATGTACACAAGATGTGTGGCAAATTTTGTCTCCGAAATATCTTTACTTAAGTTCAGCAATTTGGGAATATACGACTGCAGATTTTCAAATTGTAAAAAACGGTTGGTTATTTTTCTTGCTTTATACCAGATATACATGATGTACACAATCGTTATTTCGAAGATGAGGAACTTCCATCGCTGCGCGAGTTTTGCAATGTTGGCATAAAAGAATGAACCTTCCACCGTAAGGAATATGCAAAGAATGGGCACGTAGATCCAAGGGCTCCATTTTTTCACAAGCTTCATAAAATAGAACATGAGCGTTGTGGTCATCAGCATTGCGACCGTTATCGAAAATCCGTATGCTGCGGCCATAGAATCGGAGTCTTTAAAATAAAGCATCATGGCAACACAACCTGCCCACAATATCCAGTTGACGCTTGGAATATAAATTTGCCCGCGAATGTCTGATGGATATTTAATGGTGATGCGCGGCCAGAAATTCAAACTCACTGCTTCACTGATCAAAGTAAATGAACCGCTGATCAAAGCCTGGCTTGCAATGATGGTCGCTAAAGTTGCAATAAAAATGGACGGAATTAAAAACCAGTGCGGAACGATCTCATAAAACGGATTCAGGTTTCCCAAACTTGTTTTTCCGCTGTGCAACAGCCATGCAGCCTGCCCGAAATAATTTGCGATCAAAGCGATCTTTACAAAGATCCAGCTTACCTGTATATTTTTTTTACCGCAATGCCCGAGATCGGAATACAATGCTTCAGCACCTGTTGTGCAAAGAAAGACCGAACCCAATAATAAAAAGCCTTTTGGATAACGCGCTAATAAATTATATGCATAATAAGGATTGAATGCTGACAATATTTTCGGGTATGTTGAGATCTGCACCACTCCCAAAAGCATGATCATACTGAACCATACCAGCATGATCGGGCCGAAAGCGCTGCCCACTACTTTTGTACCGAATTGCTGGAAGAAGAATAAAAGTGAAATGATGCCCAGCACAATACCGATGGTCAATGGCTCGCCGGGAATGATCGTATTTTCTAAACCATGTACATTGCCCAAACCTTCGATTGCCGATGCAACGGAAATTGGTGGAGTGATGATGCCATCTGCAAGCAATGTTGCCGCGCCAAGAATTGCAGGGAAAAACAGCCAATGCCTGTAACGCCAAACAAGTGCGTACAAAGAAAAAATACCGCCTTCGCCCTTGTTGTCGGCTTCAAGTGTCAGAACAATATATTTGAAAGTAGTTTGAAGTGTCAGCGTCCAAAAAACGCAGGAGATGCCTCCGTATACAAGGTCTTCGTTGATCTGGCGGTCGCCGATGATCGACTTGAAAACATAAAGCGGAGAAGTGCCAATATCACCAAAAATAATCCCGAGTGTGATGAGAAGTCCTGCAGTAGAAATTTTCTTAATGTTCGATTGCGTCATGTAGCAACTTAAATAGTTCAAATGTGATGCCCGAATTTCAGTATTTCCATTGATGCGCTGAACCGCATGATGGTAAAGGATATTGAACGATGATCTTTTTTATTGAAAAGTTGAATAAGAACAAAGCCCTTTCAAAATGAAAATTATTTTTTCATTTTGAAAATAATGATACAAGATTCGAAAGCTTTTATTCCCCGGAAATTTTAATTCCGTATTCTTCGATCTTTCGGTATAAAGTTGTCAAACCGATATTCAACAACCTGGCAGTTTCTGTTTTATTTCCTTTTGTATAATTCAGTACGCGCTGGATATGTCGTTTCTCCACATTCTCAAGAGAAAAATCAGATAAGGATGATTGCTTGTTATTTACAGCCTGCAATTCTAATGGTAAACTTTCAACCGTCAACTCATTGCCATCAACGAGAATGCAGGCTCTTTCAATTACATTTTTCAGTTCACGGATATTGCCTTTCCAGTTGTGTTGCTGCAATAATTTTAAAACGCCTGCTTCTGCGCGGGTTATATTTTTCCCGACTTTCGCAGCAAATGTTTGCATAAAGAATTCTGTCAATGCGGGGATGTCCTCTTTTCTTTCATTCAATGAAGGCAACTCGATCGCAAAAACGTTCAGCCTGTAAAAAAGATCCTCGCGAAAACGATTTTCCTTTACTTCATTTTCAAGATCTTTATTGGTTGCGGCAATGATGCGCACATCAACCTTCAGTGTTTTAGTATCACCTACTTTTATAAATTCTTTCGCTTCGAGAACGCGCAATAATTTTGCCTGCAGTTCCAAAGGCATTTCGCCGATCTCATCGAGAAATAAAGTGCCTTTGTCTGCTTCTTCCATCAAACCTTTTTTGTCTTTGATAGCGCCGGTAAAAGCGCCTGCTTTGTGCCCGAAAATTTCACTTTCCAATAATTCTTTTGAAAATGAACTGCAGTTGACCGCCACAAAATTTTGCTGCGCACGCTTGCTGTTGTAATGGATGGCCTGCGCGAAAACCTCTTTGCCGGTGCCTGTTTCGCCCGTTAATAAAACAGTGGCATCGGTGGCGCTCACTTTTTTTGCAAGTGAAATGGAATGCCGGATCTGTGCAGAGCTGCCGAGAATATTCTCAAAACTGTAACGCTTTCCTATTTTTTGTTCAAGCTGATAAATACGTTTTTGCAATTGCACTTTTTCAAATGCGCGTGACACAAGCGGAATGATCTTATCATTGTCATCGCCTTTGATGATGTAATCGAAAGCGCCGTTCTTTATGGCTTGCACACCATCCGGAATATTTCCGTAAGCCGTCAACAAAATCATCTCGGCCGCGGGATGTTTTTGTTTTATTTGTGTAATTAGTTTAACGCCGTTTGCATCAGGAAGTTTTACATCGCAGAGAATAACTTCTGCTTCTTCTTTTTCCAATGATCTCAATGCCTGGTTTGCAGTTGCAGCTTCGCTGATGGCATAACCTTCGAGCCGCAAAATGCGTGCAAGCAATGAACGCAGTTTTTCTTCATCATCTATAATCAATATGGTGCCTTCGGCCATAGAATTGTTTATTTTAAAGATCAAAGCTAATTTATTTTGCAGTCTGCTTTTAGGGTTGCATGCAAAAGTGATGTTGTTTTGAAATGGAAACCAAAGCTCAATGATGGACAGAAACCTGAACGGAGCGTCGCAACGATGATGCCATAAAAAACCGCAGTTGACATCCTTATTTTTTTTAAAAATGCGTTCGATATTCAAATGATATTTGCTTGTGCGATTAAATTATCTTTACCGATAAACTAAAAATTACCATGCTTAAGATCGGCATATTTGGCGTTGGGCATCTTGGAAAATTCCATTTGAATAACTGGAAAGAAATTGAAGGTGCGGAAGTGATCGGTTTTTTTGATCCGAATGATGCAACTGCAAAAGAAATAACGGAAAAATACGGCTTGAAAAGATTTGCGAAAGCTGAGGAACTGCTTGATAAAATTGATGCTGCAGATATTGTTGCGCCAACTGACCATCACTTTGCATTGTGCGAGGCCGCGATAAAAAAGGGGAAACATGTTTTTGTTGAAAAGCCGCTCACAGACTCGATTGAGAAAGGAAAACAAATTGTGGAAATGGTGAAAGAAGCTGGCGTAAAAGTGCAGGTTGGGCATGTGGAAAGATTCAATCCCGCATATCTTGCCGTAAAGGAAATGAAGCTGAACCCGATGTTCATTGAAGTGCATCGTTTGGCGCAATTCAATCCCCGCGGAACAGAAGTGAGTGTGATCCTAGATCTGATGATCCATGATATCGATATTGTGCTGAGCCTCGTGAAAAGTGATGTGAAAAATATTTATGCAAGCGGCGTTGCAGTGATGACCGATACGCCTGATATTGCCAATGTGCGCATGGAATTCAATAACGGCTGCGTAGTGAACCTGACGAGCAGCCGCATCAGCATGAAGAAGATGCGCAAGATCCGGCTGTTTCAGAAAGATGCATATATCGGCATCGATTTTCTGGAGAAAAAAACAGAGATCATCAAGATCAAACAACCTGATGATGAAGATGTTTTTTCTTTTGACCTTGAAACAAAATATGGCAAGAAGACCATTGCTGTAGCCAATCCGCAAATAAAGGCCACAAATGCGATCAAGGAAGAATTGAAGTCTTTTACAGAATCGATCTTGCAAAATAAACCCGTTGCCGTAAGCGAGCTTGACGGGTATCTTGCCATGGAAGTGGCGCATAAGATCCTTGAAAAAATAAGTAATGCAAGTGTTTCCATTTGATTGATACAATATGCAGCCTTCAAGTTCATCATTACATATCAGGTGGTATATTTTTTCAGATTTTATGCTGTCTGTGCTTGTATGGATATGCATCAGTTTGTTCAGGCAGGAACTGCTTCATGAGCAATCGTATCCATTTGTCACCTTACTTCAAACTAGCGATTATTTTTTCCTGAAATCTTTTATTGCCGTTCCCGCCTTTTGGGTTTTGCTTTTCACGGTCATGGGTTCGTATAAAAGTTCAGTCTATGTAAAATCGCGGTTGAGCGAATTCAGCGATACGATCATTGAATCGCTGATCGGCTGCCTGCTTTTGTTCTTCACTATTTTGCTGAACGATCACGAACAGGATTATGTGTATTTCTACAAAGTTTTTTTTGCATTCTGGTTTTTACAATCGGTTTTTATTTTCAGCGGGCGCATGATCATTTTGTATACTGCCAAGAATCATTTGCTGAAAGGGAAATATTTTTTCAACACATTATTTATCGGGAATAATCGAAAAGCATTGGATGCATATAAAGAGATCAGGAACAATTTTCCTGCACTCGGATATAAGGCTGTTGGCTTTGTGTGTGCCGATGAATTCGCTCAAAACAGCCTCTCTGCTTACATTCCACGTCTTGGAAAGCTGGATGAGATCGACCGCTTGCTCGATCATTCCAATATTCAACAGGTAATTATTTCGCTTGATAAAAGTGAATTGAACAACCTGCAAAACATCATCAACACACTGAGCGAAAAAAATGTGATGGTAAAAATTGTACCGGATAATTTTGATATTCTTTCAGGCTCTGTAAAAACTGGTAATGTATTGGGCGCAATGCTGATCGATATTACCACGAATGTGATGCCGCTGTGGCAGGAAAATATCAAACAGGCACTCGATACTTTTTTTGCATTGACGGGCATCGTTATACTCAGTCCTGTTTTTTTATTCGTAGCAATACGCACAAAATTTTCATCGAAAGGCAATATCATTTATGCGCAGGAAAGAATCGGTTTTCGCGGCAAAAAATTTATTATTTACAAATTCCGTTCGATGTTTGATGATGCGGAAAAAAACGGGCCGATGCTTTCTTCAGATGATGATCCGAGAATAACAAAATGGGGAAGGTTCATGCGCAAATGGCGCCTCGATGAATTGCCGCAACTGTGGAATATTTTGAACGGCGACATGAGCCTTGTAGGCCCGCGGCCCGAAAGAAAATTTTATATTGATGAGATCGGAAAGCAGAACCCTTATTTTCGTTACCTGCTGAAAGTGAAGCCGGGATTGACTTCCTGGGGAATGGTTCGTTTTGGATATGCAAGTACGGTGGATGAGATGATCGAGCGTATGAAATACGATCTGATGTATGTAGAGAATGCTTCACTGTCGCTCGATTTTAAAATAATGGTCTATACTTTGAAAATTATTTTTACGGGAAAAGGGAAGTAGTAAAAATTAAGAATTAAAAATTAGCAATTAAGAATTGGGCAACACACAGGAATTTAAAACAAAGGAAATGCGATTTTTTTTATCAATATTTTTTTTATTTTTTATCACAAATTCTTTCTGTCAAAAAAATTACTGGCAGCAGGAAGTGCACTATAATATTGATGTGAAGCTGAATGATAAAGACAACAGCCTTTCTGCTTTTGAAAAAATTGTTTACATCAATCATTCGCCGGACACACTTCATTTTATCTGGTTTCATCTTTGGCCGAATGCATATAAAAATGACAGGACCGCTTTCAGTGAACAACTGTTGCGAAACGGCAGCAATGATTTTTATTTTTCCAATGAGGATGCACGCGGGTATATTAACCAGCTTGATTTTAAGATCGATGATTCGACCATTGAAGTGAAACAGGACAGCGCCAATATTGATATTGTAATGCTCATCCTTCCAAAACCATTGCTGCCACAGGATTCTGTGCAGATCACCACACCATTCCACGAAAAATTGCCAAACAATATTTCTCGCGGCGGCCATGTTTTTCAAACATACCAGGCCACGCAATGGTATCCGAAACCTGCTGTGTATGACAGCAAAGGATGGCATCCGTTCCCATATTTGGACCAGGGAGAATTTTACAGCGAATACGGAAGTTTTGATGTGAATATTACGGTGCCAAAAAATTACATCGTTGCAGCTTCAGGTTATTTGCAAAATGAAGATGAACTTGCAAAATTGAAAACACTTGGAAGCCAGAAACCAGTACTGCAGGCGAATTATATTGAATTTAAAAATAACCTGGAAGCAAAGGCAAAGCTTGAGAAAAAGACTTTTGAGCAGTTGATGCCCGCTTCGTCTCCGCAAACAAAAACGCTGCATTATATTCTCGACAGCGTGCATGATTTTGCATGGTTTGCAAGTAAACTTTTTATTGTTCAATACGACACTGTTCAATTATCATCTCATTCGGTCAATGCTTTTTCTTTTTATGAACCATGGCAGGAAGATGCATGGAATAAAAGTGTGGGTTATGTAAAAGATGCGGTAAAATTTTACTCGAAAAAAATCGGCGAATACCCTTATGGCGTTGTAAGCGCAGTTGAAGGAAACACTGATGGATACAGCGATGGCATGGAATATCCGACCATTACTTTGATCACAGGAACAAGTGCAGGACAGGATCTTGACGATGTGATAACGCATGAAGTGGGACACAACTGGCTTTACGGAATTTTAGGAACGAATGAACGCGATCATGCTTGGATGGATGAAGGCATGAATACTTTTTATGAAAAGGAATATTGTCTGGAAAAATATGGTTCAACATTGTCTGATGTAGGTGAGTTTGAAGGTTTGCCAAAAAATAAACTTCCCGAAGATCAGGAAAAATTAATGCTTGAGTCTTTTATTAAAATAAATAAAAGCCAGCCGATAGAAATGACATCAGATTCATTTACAGAAGCGAATTATGAATTGGTCGTTTATAAAAAAGGAAGCCTGTGGCTGCAGCAATTGCAGCAACAGCTTGGCAACACTTTATTCGACAGTTGTATGCACGAATATTTTGAAGCGTGGAAATTCAAACATCCTTATCCCGAAGATTTTAAAAACAGCATTGAGTCAACAAGCCATCAATCGATTGATACTTTGTACAACAAATTATTTCAAACAACTTCATTATTTGCGCCACAAAAAAAACAACTGAAACTGACTGCACTTTTCAATTTCAAAAAAACGGATAAGTATAATTATATTTCTGTGCTGCCTGCCATTGGTGCAAATGCTTATGATAAAATAATGGTCGGATTATTGATACACAATTATCAACTGCCGCTGAACAAGTTTGATTTTTTGATTGCGCCTTTGTATTCGACCGGTGTGAACACTTTGAATGGTGTTGCAAGATTGTCGTATAATATTTTCAGCAAAAGATCATGGCTTGAATTTTCTGCAAGCGGCGAAAAATTCACCATGAATTCAACTGACCAGAATGTGCCGATAAATGGAAATGAATTGTATCTTGGAGTCAGGCGTATCGTACCTTCCGTCAAGATCATTCTGTATGATAAAGACCTTCGCTCAACAAGAAAATGGACGATACAGGCACGTATATTTTTGCTGAATGAGGACCAATTTGTTTATTCAAACGATACATTGAATCCGTTGGTCACAAAGCATGCGGTCAATACAAACATCAATCAGTTAAAACTTGGTGTGATAAATACGAGATCAGTATATCCTTATGATGCAAATCTGCAAATTGATCAGGGAAAAGAATTCATACGCGCGGGGTTTACATGGAAATATTTTTTCAATTACGGCGCGGGAAAAGATGGTTTGCAGGCAAGATTTTTTGCCGGAAAATTTTTCTATCTCGTTCCAAATAGCATCATCAATCAATACGATAATGCAAGATATGACCTGAACATGACTGCGCCGAATGGTTACCAGGACTATACTTACAGCGATTATTTTGCTGGAAGAAATGAATTCAGCGGATGGGAAAGCCAGCAGATTATGGAGCGTGACGGTTTCTTTAAAGTGGGTACGCCATTGCTCCAGCAAAATGCAGGGGCAAGCGACAATTGGTTGATGGCATTGAATTTGAGCGGCAATATTCCGCACGTAGTCAATCCTTTGAATATTTTTCCATTCAAAATTCCACTGCAATTATTTGTTGATATTGGCACTAATGCTGCAGCATGGCAGAACGATCCCGCAACCGGCAAATTCTTATACGACGCGGGTTTCCAGCTTTCAGTACTTAAAAAAGCGATCACTGTTTATGTGCCTGTTTTTTATAGCAGCGTGTACAGCGATTACTATAAATCGGTATTTGCCAACAACCGTTTCTGGCATACGGTTTCTTTCAGCATCAATCTTGATGTTTTTAAATTAAACAAGATCAACAGTGAGATACCTTTATAAAAATGGCCGCTCCTCAGATCGATATCATCCCTTCTCATAAAATTGACAAACAAAAATGGAATGCCTGTATACGCAACAGCAGCAATGGTTTGATCTATGCGCATTCATTTTACCTCGATCATATGAGTGATAACTGGAGTGGAATTATTGTAAATGATCATGAAATAGTAATGCCTATTTGCTGGCGAAAAAAATTCGGTATAAAATATTTATACGATGTGCCTTTCATACAGCAACTTGGTTGGTATTCAAAAAAGGATGCTGAAAATGAAACTGCATTGCTGAAGGTTCTTTTCAAATTTTTTAAATACGGCGACTATTCTTTCAATTATAAAAATAAAATTTCTGAAAAAAATTTTCTTTGCACTAATTATGTTCTTCATCTTTCTCAAATGCATGAAGAGATACAAAAAAATTATTCTGCCGATCTGCATAACAATTTGAAAAAAGCTGCAAAAGAAAATTTTATTTACGCAAATGAAAATATTGATGCAGCAATAGAATTGCATAAAACCCTTTACAATCAAAGGTTTCAGCATGTGAGTGAAAATGATTTCAGCAATTTTTTGAAACTTGCAAAATTTTTAGAAAAAGAAAAAAATGCATTTGCAAGAAAAATTTCCAATCATAAAAATGAGATTCTTTCCATTGCACTTTTGCTGAAAGATGAAAAACGTATCTATAATTTAATGAACAGCACAACCGAAATTGGAAGGAAAAACAGCGCCAATCATTTTTTATTTGATAACATTTTGAAAGAATTCTCCGGCACCAATTTGATATTCGATTTTGAAGGTTCAGATATCGAAGGCATTAAAAATTTTTATGAGAATTTCGGTGCAGTGAATCAACCCTATGCTAAAATGCATTTCAACCATCTTCCTTTTCCGCTGAAATTATTAAAACGATGAGCGTTCCTCAATCATTCTTTCAGCGATCATCAGGTCTACAGGACGCGTTATTTTAATATTGTCATATTCGCCTTCCGTTAAAAAAACTTCTTTGCCAAACGCTTCCACCACGGTTGCTTCATCCGTAAATTCTTTTTTATATTCCTGTTCAAACGCAGGCAAAATAATATTGCTCAAAAATGTCTGCGGTGTTTGAATGATGCGTACATGCTGCCTGTTTTCCACAAAATGTTTTTCACCTTTTACAATGCGGATGCTGTCAGTCGCGGCCACTGCGGGAATAGCACTTCCTTTCTCCAAAGCCTGTGCACAGCAACGTTTTATCAATGGCACACTTATCAAACAGCGCACGCCGTCATGCACAAAAACAACCGATTCTTCCTTCACCAGTTTCAATCCGTTTTGCACGGAATGAAAACGTGTTTCGCCACCGGTCGCAAATAAAATTTTGTGTTGGGTTTCAAACATTGCAGCAATTCTTTCGCCGCGTTTCGTATGCTGTTCCGGCAACACAACTATTAATTGTATGTCTTCGTAAGTGCGCAAAAATGAGTCGAGTGTGTACCACAAAACAGGTTTTCCTTTCAGCAATAAAAATTGTTTTGGCAACGCATTTTCCATGCGTGTGCCCGAACCTCCGGCAACAATTACTGCATATTTTTTCATGTATTCAAAGAACGTAAATAAATCCCAGCAGTAAACATTTGTAAAAATTTTTTTTGAACCCGGCAGTTGAATATCCATTTAACCCAATTGCGTCGCACTCTTGTACGTTCAGCACATTGCGCAGCGCTCAATTTTGGTCAGCAACACAAATTTCGTGCTCGCGGTTATTCGATTATCTTTGCGCAAAATTTTTTATGAAGGGAAGAGCAGCACAGGAAACTTTTATTGTGATGAACGAACTCGTTCTGCCCAATGATACCAACACTTTCGGCAATCTCATGGGCGGCCGTTTGATGTACTGGATGGATATTGCTGCGGGCATTTCTGCCGGCAAACACTGCAACGCGCCATGCATGACTGCAAGCGTGGACAATTTAAGTTTTAAAAATCCCATCAAGCTTGGCAATATCGTGCATATCGAAGCAAAAGTTACACGCGCATTCACCACTTCCATGGAAATACATTTAAAAGTTTGGGGCGAAGATTCTTTACATCAATATAAATACGAAAGCAATGAAGCGTATTTTACTTTTGTAGCGCTTGACCCGAATGGCAAGCCGCGAAAAGTGCCGCAACTGATTCCTGAAACAGAAGGTGAAAAAAACCTGTATGAAGGCGCTTTGCGCAGAAGGCAGGTGCGCCTCATTCTCGGCGGAAAAATGACCCCTGATGAAGCGGATGAATTGAAGGCGTTGTTCTTTCCGCAGAAATAATTTAAAAAGACCTGTCAGGATTTTAAAATGCTGACAGGTCTCTAATTTAATTCACGCAAAGTATCTTTAATAAAGTTTAGAAATATGTTTCCTAAAGTTAACCCAACAAACACACAGGCGTGGCTGCTTTTACGTCGCCACTTCGAAGAAGAAATGCAGCGCATGCAAATGAAAAATTTATTCAAACAGGATGAAGAAAGATTCAATAAATTCTCACTCCGTTTTGAAGATATCCTTTTCGACTATTCAAAAAATATCATCACACCGAAGACACTGCAACTGCTTTTGCAACTTGCCGAAGAATGTAAACTGAAAGAAGGAATTGAAGCAATGTTCAGCGGCGAAAAGATCAATGAAACAGAGAACCGTTCTGTGTTGCATACGGCATTGCGAAATTTTTCAGGCAAGCCTGTAATGAGCGATGGAAAGGATGTGATGCCTGATGTACAAAGGGTTTTAGCGCACATGAAAAATTTCTGCCAATCTATTCACAGCGGCGAATGGAAAGGTTACACCGGCAAAAAAATAAAATATATTGTCAACATCGGCATCGGCGGCAGCGACCTCGGCCCGGTGATGGTAACGGAAGCATTGAAACCATACTGGCTTGAAGGAATGCAACCTTATTTTGTCAGCAATGTTGACGGGACACATATTGCAGAAACGCTAAAAAAAATTACGCCTGATGAAACAATGTTTTTAATTGCTTCAAAAACATTTACCACCCAGGAAACGATGACCAATGCACAAACGGCGCGTGCATGGTTTTTGGAATCCGCAAAAGATGAAAGACATATTGCAGGGCATTTTGCCGCGTTAAGCACAAATGAAGAAGCAGTAAAAAAATTCGGTATCAACCCTGATAATATGTTCGAATTCTGGGATTGGGTTGGCGGCCGTTATTCTTTGTGGAGTGCCATTGGCCTGTCCATTGCTTTGAGCATCGGGTATGACAATTTTGAGCAATTACTAAAAGGTGCGTTTGCAGTTGATGAATATTTTAAGAAAGAAAAATTTGACAAAAATATTTCTGTGATCATGGCGCTGGTTGGTTTGTGGTACACCAATTTTTTTGGCACACAAACGGAAGCCATTTTGCCTTATGATCAATACATGCACAGATTTCCTGCATATTTTCAACAGGGAAATATGGAGAGCAACGGCAAGCATGTTGACAGAAACGGTGATGAAGTTTCATACGCAACAGGCCCTGTTATTTGGGGAGAGCCGGGAACGAACGGGCAACACGCATTTTATCAACTCATTCACCAGGGAACGGTTGTAATTCCCTGCGATTTTATTGCACCGGCCATCAGCCACAATCCGATCGGCGACCATCATCAAAAATTGATCAGTAATTTTTTTGCACAAACACAGGCATTGATGAATGGCAAAACGGAGAAAGAAGTAAAGGACGAATTGAAAAAAGAAGGCAAAACAGATGCGGAAATAAAAAGGTTGGTGCCGTTTAAAACATTCAAAGGCAATCGTCCGACCAATTCATTTTTACTGAAAGAGATCACGCCGTATTCTCTTGGAAGCCTTACTGCGCTTTATGAACACAAGATATTTGTGCAGGGATTGATCTGGAATATTTTCACTTTCGATCAATGGGGAGTTGAACTTGGTAAACAACTCGCGGGAAAGATCTTGCCCGAATTGGAGAATGATGATATTGTAACAGCGCATGATTCTTCAACGAATGCTTTGATCAATGCATACAAAGCTTTGAGAAAATAATTATTTTCAATTAAATTATATTTTCAACGCTATTAATTTAACTCCCATATTTTTTTGCTGCATGAAGAAAATATTTTCTGTCATTTTTTTATCAATAAGTTTTATTTCTTTTTCACAAAAAAGAATTGTCGTTGGCAAAAACCAGGACAATGGAAAATATATTGACGGACATTCTTTTTCTTACAAACCGGGTGACACATTGGTTTTGGAAGCTGCACAAAATCCTTACACGTATTTTGCCATTGATAATTTTCATGGCACAAAAGACAAGCCTGTTGTGATCATTAACAAAAGCGGCATTGTAAAGATGGTCAATGGTATTGCCATCAATAACTGCACTTTTATAAAATTAACAGGAACCGGCAGTACAGATAAATATGGTTTTAAAATTGAGGATCCCACGTGGAATGGCGTAGGCATTGATGTTTCGGGGCGTTCATCAGACATTGAGATCTGCAATATTTATATTCACAACAAGACCTATGGTTTTTGGGTAAAGCAGGAAGCAGCCTGTGCCGATTCGCTGCAGTATCCGAATTGGGTCATCAGCAATATTTCCATACACGACAACCTTATTGTAAAAATGGGGCAGGAGGGAATGTATCTCGGTTCAACAGATCCTTACGGCGGCAGATCGGTCATGTGCAATGGCGTTTCTATTTCGCCGATACCATTAAGGCTCGGGAATATAAAAGTGTATAAGAATATTGTTGACAGCACCTGGCGTTCGGGCATTCAGTTGTCGGGCGCGCAATTTGGCCAAAGCGAGATCTACGGCAACATTATTATGAATGCAGGATTTGAACTTAATACCATCCAGGGAAATGGTATCAGTCTTGGCGGTTATTCGCACGCACATGTCTATGATAATATCATCAATAATACTTTCGCGCTCGGCATCCTGATGCTTGGCTCAGGGCTTACCATTATTGAGCACAACCATATTGACAGCAGCGGTTACCTCGCAGGCAAGATCACTAATGGCATGGCGGGAATAATGGTTGACACACGTCCGACACAGCCCATAGAAAATACACAGGTGCAGATAAAAAATAATTTCATTGGCGCGAATACGGATCATGCCATTCGTTTTTATCAAACGTATCCAACCTTTGCAAAAGGAAATATTATTTGCGGTAATAGCGGCGACATCAAAGTTGCTTCAGGCATAGATTGGAGCGGTTGCAAATGATATTTTTTGTATTAAAATTATTTAAATACAGATAGCCCGGATCGCCGAAACCCCTTTTTTATTTTACCCAAAACGATTATCTTTATCTTCTATGGATGACACTCAAAAAATGAATATAGCAACAACTTATCCGGTCACCTACTCCCGGATTTTTATAAATAAAATAAACATTGGCATTAAATTCCTTAAACCACATGTCATCATTATGCGATCATTTTTTTATTTCAAAAATGGCACTTGAATTATTTATACAAAAGCTGCTTTAACCCTCTAAATTTTTCGAATGCCTTGGAACATAATTAAAAATCAGGAAATAGACAGTTGGAATGACAAACTGAAATTAACGGATGCCAGTTTTTATCAATACCCATATTTTATATCAGGTGAATATGCTTCTCTTTTTTCAAAAGCCTTATTTATAAAATATACCGAACATGGGGCCGATCAGGCTTTTTGTGCAATGGTGGAAATTGGCCGTTATCCGTTAAAGGTTTGTGTTATAGAATGCGGCCCCGTCATTTTGCAAAAAAATGCAGACCTGAAAAAGATAATAAAGGAATTGAAAGAATTTGCCGCATCAAAAAAATATGTACACCTGCAGGTAAGGCCATACAACACGGCCGCAGAAGAGCTGTTGAAGAATGACGCATCTTTTACTACAGAATTGCTTTTTCCTTTTCATCAAAAAGAAGAATTTGACTGGAATATCTACAATAAACCTGAAGATGAATTGCTGAAAGGATTTAAACTGCAATGCAGGCGAAAGATCGTTTTGGCAGGACGAGTGCCTTACAAATTTTGCAAGCTGCAGGATGAAAAAGAATTAAAGCAGGTTCACACGCTTTTTAAAAAAGTAGCAAGGGAGAAAAGCTATAAATATATGCCCTTCGGTGTTTTCGAAGATATCTTTAAAAAGGGGAAAAAGCACGGGCTCTGCGATATTTATGCTGCATACCTTAATGGTAAGATTGTAAATGCGATCTTTATTGTGAAGGATGCGCAATCGTTTTATCATTTCAGCAGCGGAATGGTGATCGAAGGTTATAACTATAATGAATCGCCACCCGCAAAGCTTCACTATTTTCTCATGCAGGATTGTTTTTATACTGAGAATAAAGAATACTACAACATCAGTTTCGGCGGCAGCGATAATCTGATCAGGTTCAAAGAGCTTTTCAATCCTGTTGAAATTGAAAAACCGCCTTACTACACTTACATCATCAATAAAAGCAAAGTCGCGCTCTTTAAAAAATTTGATCAGCAAAAAACGGGGATCCTCAGAAGTGGTTTCAAAAAGATCAGCAAATTTTTTGAATGATCTTTTTTCAATGATTCACGACGCAAGAACGGAAGCTGTTCCCTGCTGCGGTTTTGATTTCTTTTTGTTTTTACGAAATGAAAATAAGAACCAAAAGATATTGTCGTGTATAAAAAGGTTGTAGATCATTACCGGGATGGTCACGCCAAAGAAGATGCCAAAACAAAGAAGTACTTCCGGATTGTGAATTCCGAAAAAGCGTGTGAGCACAGCTCTTGACATTGCGGCTACCATCACATGCATCACATAAATATAAAGTGAATGAAAACCAAGCACACGCAGGAATTTTAAAATATTCCATTGCTCGATCCTGAATGCGAGAACCGTCATTGACAGGCAACCGATCAGTGCAATAAGTATGAATACAATATGCCCGCGCATCAAAGGATCGAAGCGTTGTACATGCGACAGATAAAGATATTGTGTGATTGCAAATACCGGGATTAGCGCTAAGATCGTGTAAGGGCTTTTTAAAAATCTTTGTGTGGCAGGTTTAAAGAACAATACTGAGATGATATCACCGAGTGCAAAGAATATATAAAATTCCATCCAGTCTGCAAGCATACTGCTGAATTGCAAATGCGGTGATAAATAATACAGGCCAACACCAATGATCACCTGCATCCACCATGTTGCTTTCAATTTTGTTTTGATCAGCACATACACGATCGTCGCATTGAAAAGTGCAGGCAGGTACCAGAACTGGTCGAGGCTTGCGGGTTGGTAAAGAATATAAATATAATCGTGAATTGTTCTTGCAGAATTGGTAAACTGTCCCAGTAATATCTGCAATGTTACCTGTATAAAGGCCCAGATAAAATATGGATAAAGCAATAATTCAAACTTGTCAGTGACGAATTGTTTTACTGTTCTTTTCTTCAAACTCCCGCTGATGAAAATACCTGAAAGTATAAAGAATAAAGGCATTCTGAAACTGAAGAAGATCATGTTTGCTGTCTCAAGCGCAGTCGGCGTTTTAATGCCGCTGTCCTGGATGCCTAATAATACATGTCGATAAACAACAAGCACAATTGCAATGCCGCGCAAATAATCCACCCAATGCATCCTGCTCTTTTCAAGCACGGGAAAATTGAATGCCTTGGAGAAAAAAGATTTTATGTTGCCGGAAGTTGAACGCACAATATTTTATTTATAAGAAAATTTTTATGCAACCTTTATTGCGGAAGTATTTTCTTTTACAGGATTATCCGATTTGAAAAAATTGTCTTTCATTTTTATAAATCTCACTTCATAAATTTTATAGACCAGGCTTGCAAAAAGGTAAACCAGCACTACATAAGGAATGAACAGGAATGTTTTTATCAAAAGATTTTCACTTGTAAAAAACCTGTTCCAAAAATAAACGAGTATCCCCCAATGAAAAATATACATGCCGTAAGACACTTTCCCGATGCTGATCATCCATTTATTTTCCAGTAATTTTCTCAGACGCAAAAATCTTTGCCTCGTATGAATGCTTACCAATATTAAAAGCAATGATGCGAAAAGAATATTGAGTATAGTGTAATGCCAGACATATTCATAATTCGCCGTCTGGCCGTGATTGTAGCCAAGGTCATTAAAATAAAATGCGCCTGAATCGCTGTGCATAAAATTCCAGATGCCTGCGGCAATTGCAACAAAAGCTGCTGCATAAAAAATCATTTGCGGTTTTTTTATTCGCGTATCCAAAGCAAGCACAGGAATTATTCCGCCCATAAAAAATGCATCGAGATGGCTGAATGTATTCCAGTAAACTGCATCTGCAACAACAGCTGAAGGCAAGCCCTTCAATTCATAATAACGTGCAAGAAAAAAACGAATGAACGGCGCTGCGCAAATGATGCAAAGCATAAAGTATTTGATAAAACGCGGACGGCAAAAAAACATGATCAATGGAAAAACAAGATAGAATTGCTCTTCAATCGATAGCGACCAAAGGTGCGTGAACAAAGGATTTCCCTGCCATGCAGGCAATGAGCGTGTATAATTGAAAGTATAAGTTGCGAGATAAGGAATATACGTTTTGTAATAAACGGGAAAATGAAAAAGAAGGTAAGTGATGCCGATAAAAATAAGATACCCAAAATATAACGGGAAGATGCGAAGCGTGCGCCTTACCCAGAATTTTTTGAATTTAAAGGAAAGCAGTGTTGGTTTAAATTTTTCTTTCCATAAAATGCCCGTGATCAAAAAACCGGAGAGTACGAAAAACAATTGCACGCCCATCCATCCGAAATGTGTGATCTCCGCATGAAACGTCATTACCAATACAATCGCAATGGCTCTTACTCCGTCTAGGCTTTTTATGTAGCTGTTATCGCTCATTATTTTTTATTCAATTAATAATATTTCACCTCAATGCTTTGCGGTAATTTTTTTTGAAAATCAAGTAAATTATTTTTCAGTTGCGTTGTGCTTTCTCCATCTGTTTCATAAAAGGAAACAGTGTCATCTCCGCAAATAACATTGTCCTGAATTTTCCATGTTGCTACTTTTTGCCAGCGTTTCAGCAATGCGGAATCAAACCAACTGTCGTACACGATCGCGATCTTCGTATTATTTTTTTTACTGAAACTGTCAAGAAAATCCGGTGTGTAATAATTGCCTTTTTTACTTCTTGCAACATCAATATTTCCCAATCCCCAAAGATCGAGAATGTGCGCGTTTGATGAATAACTTATTGCCCCGATGTCGTTTGCTGCAACGGTATTGTTGTTATAATATTCATTTACAAACTGCGCCATTTGATATTGCTGTTGATAAATGTTAATGCATGCCCTGCTTGCTTTTGAGAACGCTGCAGTGCTGCGCAAAATGAGCGGAAATGCCAATGAAAAAAATAAAACGGCCACAATAAGGCATACTGATTTTATCTCAATAAAAACTTCATTCCAATATTTATAAATGATAACGGAAATGACCGGCGTTGCACAAAGAATGAGATATGCTTCGTAACGATAGAACCATCCTGTTGCAGCAAATGAAAGATGCAGAATTGTGCAACAGATCAACACGGTCACTATGATTTTATAAGATTTTTTCTGATCTAATTGTTTGATGAAAACAAGATAAACAAGCGGCAGAATGATGAGCAATCGCTGAGCTGCAAGTGCTGTGATGCCTGTGTTATTGATGGTCAATTTTTGAACAAGGATATTTGAGACCAACGTCGCAATGCCCGAAAATGAAAGCGGCGTACTTTGCGATTTTAATAAAACAGAATTGGGGAAAAAATAGCTGCCCTTATTCAAAGAATAAATTCCAAAAATAACAATCGGCAAAATGCTGATTGCACCAAGTAAAAATGCTGTACCGATTTTTTTATTGAATAAAAGAATAAGGCAAACAATTGCAATTAAAAAAATGCCTTCATATCTTATTGCTGTTACAAGAAAGCCAAGCAGGAAAATGCTCCAGGACAAATTTTTGTTTTGCGTGTCCGTATCTTTTTTTTCGATCCACTCACAAAATTTATAGATAAATAAAAATGAGAAAAGGCATTGCAATGTATGTTCCATGCCGCTGATGATAAGTGTAGGCAATGGTGTAAAAAAAATGATGCACAAAAGAATGACCAGTTGTGCAATCGCAGAAATGTTTTGCTTTTGCAACCATCGTTGTATGGCAATGATCAGTACCAAACCTGCAACAACATTGATGATAAAAGGTATAATAACAGAAACTGAAAATATCCGGAAACAAGTTGCCAGTAAGATTGTATAAAAAACGGAAGAGGATGCTGATGCAAATTCTGATCTGTTGATTCCCCATGTGCCGTTCAGTGCAACATTTTTTGCCACGGAAAGATGAATGAATGTATCATCAAGCGGGTACATGAAAATGCCTGATGTATGGTGCAGCACATCAGCTTCGATTAGCGCAACGGGAATGAAAAGCGCAGCTAATGCAATGCCGGTTACAAGCCATTGCGCAGTTATCGTATTGCTTGATTTCATTACAGCGAAGGCTACTTTGGAATTTTAAAGTTGATGACATCATCAAGATTCACGCCGATCATTTTTTCTATTTCGAGTTTGGTTTGGTCAAGCTGCAATTGCAGGTTGATCTTTTTGACCAATTCATTATTGTAATTCTTTGATGCGCCGTTGTAAACATCAATTGTAATTGTGCCGTCTTTGAACTTTTGTTCTGTCTGCAGAAACACTGCATCTTCATCATCAACGATCTGTGCCTGCAATGCCAGCAATTGGCTGTAAGCCTTGTACTGGCTGTATTTTGAAAGTATGTCTGCTTTTATTGTACGGGCAAGTTCCTGCTGCCTGTCCTGTTCAATGGCAACATTCGACTTTGCGATCTTGATCTCTGTACCACTCAAAAATATCAATCCCAAAGGAATGCTTACGCCAAAAAAATATTTTGGATAAGTATAGGTCGATCCTGCAAGTTGTGTGGGTTGTGCAAATGTCTGGTCATTTAAACTTGTAGATAAACTCAGCAGATTCAGCCATGAATTTTTAGCTTTTTTTAATTCATGTTGTGAAATATTAATTTGATTCTGGGTTTCATCATAAGACGGCTGCGTTAAAGCAAGCTGCACCAATTTATCCTCTATATAAGCATTTGTATCAATACTGTTTTTTGGTGATGGAGGATTATTGTTTGGGTTTGAATATGTATTTTTTACAGGCTGATCCATCGTAGAACCGCTTATGTGCTGTGCATTTGAGGTATTATTCATTAATAAAATCAGCATGATGAAAAACAATGCGGGGCACGAAGGAAAAAATTTTCTCATAATTTTTTTATTGTTTTGATAAAAGCAGTTTCGGTTCTTCTAAATATCTCAACTTAATAACGAGGGCAATTAAAGGATAGTATACGACCAGATCCGTAATTTGCCCGATAGCTTCCTGAGAGAACTCTGCAATATAAAAAGTAAAAATGCTTGCAGTACAGGCCGCGTACAATATTTTATAATATTTATTCCTGCTGTGAAAATAACCATTTACGCCGCTTTTGAGAATGGCAAAATACAACATGCAAATGATCGCAAGCCCGATATAACCTGTTTCCAGCGCTTTTTGTAAGTAGCCGCTGTCCGGCGGAAAACCTGCGAGATAGTGATTGGGATTGAATCTTAGCCCGCCGCCGCCTGTTGTACATAAGCCGCCGCCAAAAGGATGCGCGTAAATATATGGTTGAATGAATGCCCTGTTCTGCTCGCGTACCTGGTAAGAAGCATCATTGCTGCCCATAAATGTTGTGCGGAAACGGTTGAGTGTGGCGTTATCATATATCGGGACATACATCAATGCTGCAAAGACTATTGCACCGATCACCGCAAATAATTGTGTATTTTTTTTATGGAGGGTGAGAAGAATATAAATTACAAATCCACCAACAACCATTGCATTTGCAGTGCGTGTTCCTGAATATGCCATGCCGAGGATCATAAATATCGAACCGGTAATCAGAATGATCTTTTGGCGAACGTTCTTTTGATTTGCCGCGATGATGATAAAAAGTACAGAGCAGGCCGCCATCAAAACACCGTAGGCGGTCGGATCGGACATGGTAGAGAATTTTCGGTAATCACCGTTGATGAATATTAATCCAAACCTGTTCTCATCTGCCATTGCCCATGCAATCTCGAAATTGAATAAGCCATGCCATTGCTGAATGCAACCATAAATTCCTGTGATGGTGCAGAGGATAAATAATACAGTGAGAAATTTTCTTATGCTCCGGTAATCAACAAATACATTGAATGCAATGAAAAGCACAAGCACTGCGCCGAGCATCTTGCGGAAGGTCTGGTACCAGCCTGCAATTGAGTGCCCGTTCGGATTGAATAATTCAATTGCGAGGTAAAGAAAAAGTATGAGTATCCAGATAACGGCAGAACGTTGTGTAAATTGAGTAAAGCTCTTTTTAAAATCAATTCTTCTTATCACCAGACTTAAAAAAGTAGCGAGCACCAGCACGTCTGATGCAACACCGACAGGAAAATTATCATTGAAAAGAAATCTTGAAAAATGAAATGCAAAAAATGAATAAACGATATTGATGTACAATCCTGCTTCAGTATTCAGCATGCAAACGATGACCACTGCAAAACCAAATATAAAACCTGAAAGCCCGAAACCGAGGATCATATTTTTCCCCATTAATAAACCAAGCACAGCTGCTGCTGAAAATGCAAGCAGGTAACCAAACCAGTTATTGAGTTTTTGTTCAACAAATAATTTGCTCCATAACTCTTCAATTTTCAGTGTAAGCTTTTGTATCATATAAGCCTGCTAAAAAGTAATGAATTAAAAGAAGATGATCTTTATGAAAATGGCTATCAGAAATCCTGCAATTATCATTATAACAGCTCTTTCGTGGAAAGAAGTCTTTTGTTCAGGCATAGAATATCTTTAAGAAATTTGTATGCGGCAGATCAGCCTGCATTCATATTCTCCAGTTTTACTTTGTTAAGAACAGAGCCGCAGAATTTTCCGTTAAGGCTTTTTAAGAATTTGATGGATTCAATATCCAGTTGCTTGATGTTGCGTGAAGCAGAGAAAATTGCGATCACACCATCTGCATATTGCACCAATTCTTTACTGTCGGCAAAATCATTGAGCGGCGGCCCTTCAAGAAATATGAAATCATATTCAGCAGTAAGTGTGCTGAGCCGCTGCAACAGGTTTTGGCGCGGCAAAACCTCTGAAGGAGTATAATCGCCGCTGTCGCAACCAATCACAAATACAGTGCCTGCCGCCACATTCGTCACCATCTTTTTTATATCACTCAAAAGCTGGCTGTCAATATGCGTCGGGTCGATTTTTGAAAGCATTGATTCTACATGCAACTGCATGGTAAGGTCGTTGTTGCAAAAATTTGTATCAATGATCAGTATCTTTTTCTTGCTCAGGCTCATCGTGTATGCAAGCGCCTGTATGAGCGTTGTTTTTCCTTCACCTTTTTTTGTGCTGGTAAATAAAATTATTTTTTTGTTGCTGCTTTCAATTTCGTAGCGGAGTTTGCGCAGCGATTCCCTGAAAATATTTTGTCTGTTCTTGTCCAGTTTATTTTGATTACTCCCCTGTGGTGCATAATTGGGTTTGGTAATGACATCTGCAAGATTTTTCGGATCTAATTTATCAAGATTGGTAACAATGCTGAGCAATTTTAGATTCACCATTTTTGAAAAAATAGCGGGCGTCTTTATTGAAGAATCAAAGTAAACGAGCAAGATAATTACAAGTATTGTAATGACCAATGCAGACATTCCTGCCATACCAACGATTAGCAATCTTTTGGATGGTTCGGGCTCCATTGCGGGCTGGCCAAAAAGTATCTGCCTGAAATTATTTACTGACGAATAATTTACATCAAGTGCATTATTGTAATTCTGTTTTGCGTCAAGATATTCTCTGTTTGCAAGATCCACATCATTTGACAAACTGTGTGTGCTGGCATCTTTGGAAGCTTCGTTTGCTACATTTCCCTGCAGTTCGTCAATTCTGTCCTGTGTAGATTGTATGTTTGTTTTAAGCGCTTCTATCTTTACTTCAAGGTCGCCTTTTTTCTCAAGCAAGTCATTTCTTTTTGTTCCTGCAGCCAATGCAGCAGTAGCAGCAGCGGCAGATCCATTGCCTGCTGTTCCGGTGTTCAATACTTTAGCCTGATATTGTTTTTGCAATTGATTATAGTTTTCCAGAAGCGTTTGATCGGTGCTTCCGCCTTTTATATAAGCATCACGCGCAGCGTTCATTTTTCTTCTCAGATCAAGTAATTCCTGGTTACTGTTGTCAGGTGTTGCAGTGGTTGCTGTGCCTGATGCAGGGGATGATATTCCAAGCTCATTGTTTACCTGTTGCAAAGAAAAATTATCTGTAGTAAGGTTGTCATTGTAATCTGCAAGTTTTGTCTGAAGGTCTTTGATAAGATCAAAATTGCTTTTTGCCTCAAGGTCGCCGTTGATAACGCCATTGGATTGCAGCATTTGATTTTTTTGATCGAGCACCTGTTTCTTTTTTTCAAGAATGCTTCGCAAAGTGTCTAATGACTCTTGCGATTTTTCGCTTCGGATATAAGAATAATACCTGATGAATTCTTCAAAAGCGGTGTTGACAATAAATGCTGAAAGCTCAGGATTTTCTGATTGGTAGGCTATCTCAAGATAATCTGTCCGTTCGAGTCTGTAAACATTCAGCTCTTTTGAAATTGTTTCATAATCATACCCGTACATATTGAGCAGCTCGAGGAGATTTTTTTCCTTCGGGTCATACGATGTAAGCAGGCTCATTGTTTCAAGCCTGTTTTGAAAAGTATTGATTGCAGAGTCTTTATTGATTGATCTGTAAAGGTCTGATTTTTTGTCCTGCTCACTCAATTGCCTGAATGGCCTTGAGCTTTGGAGATCATGAATGATGAGTCTGTAAGACAATAAACTTATGACCGTTGGTGATGTAAAAGTTACAACGGCATTATTGAATTTTGTATCGGCCTCGTAAAAATTAAAGCTGCTGCTGTTTACCTTTATTTCATCACTGATGGTAAAACCGGTTGAGACCTGAGCTATTGATTTGTACTGTTTTTTTTCATTCCGGGTACTTATGTATGCTATTAAAGCAGCGATGACAGCAGCACCCAGAATGATCCATTTTCTCTTAAACAGAACCCTGAACAAATAAATTAAATCCATTAAGGCATTTTTTATTAGAAATTAACAACTAAATATACGCAAAGTTAGTGCATCCTATTGCTTTGCCACCTTAATAGAATTATAAGATCCTGTGTTATTGTATATTATTTCTACCGTATATATACCTGCAGCCGACATGTTTTTATTGCTGCTTATTTTGATATCATTGTTTCCCTGATGAATGTTCTCAAACTCGTTTCTGTAAGCCAATTTCCCATCTGCAGTATAAATATTCACACTTACTTTTTCATTGTCAGTTTCTGAAGGTACTGTCAATGTAAAGTATTGGTTGAATGGATTTGGATATGCTGTCGGTGTAGCTTGTATCCGATTCCTTGTATTATTTTGTTTTGCTACTGCCGCCGTCTTAGACCCATCTTCTTTTTTGGCTTCTGTCAGCAATGCAGAAGGTGATGCGGGCGCTTGCGGAGCATTTGACGTTGAAGGTGTATAACCTTGTATGATCAAAGCGCCGAGTAATCCAAACTGTGATGTGTTGGTTGCTGCATACACACTGATGTTTGCATTGCCGTTATTGTCGGGCGTTATATTGTATAATGTAGCCGTTCCGTAAGTATTCAAAGATGCATCGAGAATGGTTGATTGGTTGCCGATTGCATAAGCAACATTTACATCACCATAAGCCTGCGAACTTGCAAAGAATGTAAAATTATATTTCATGCCAAGATTCAATCCCGTGATCTGCAATGTGCCCGTTTGCCCCACATACAATCCATAACTGTCTATCATTACAGTGTCGGGGAATGGCCCTGAATTTGTGCCCGGGTTCATTCCGTCAGTATATACACCTGCCCAGGTATCTGTGATCTCCATGCCAGTGCTTGTTGCAAGACCGCGGTCGTCAAAAATATTACTCCATGTATAACCCACCTGCGGAATTGCATCTGTATTGAACCATGGTGCAGGTGCATCATTGCTTACAGTGTAATTGATGTACATTGAATATGCCAGCGTAGTGCCTGCTGCAACATTGCTGTAGCTTGAATAAGTGCCATTGTTCACTGCTCTTACAATATAATAATAGGTCGTGTTTGAAGTAAGATTAGCATCGGTATAAGAAGATGTATTTGGTGGCAGTGTTGTAAGTAATGAATAAGTGCTGTTGCTGTCTGTTGCGCGCCACAATTCAAAACCTGTTTCACCGTACGACCTGTCTTGCCATTGCAATGAGATCGAATTGCGTTGGGTGCCTGCAACCTGCAGATTGGTTGGACTCAGGAGATTCAGGTTAGATGCATAGCTTTGAATGATCAGAGAACTGATATATGCATAATCTGCTCCTGCACCTTTTGCTACACCAATGATCACATTGCCATTTGCATCGGGGCTTATACCATTGATCTGAACAGTTTGATTAATGTTATAAGTTGCATTTAATGAAACTGATTTGCTGCCGATGGTAAAATTAGTAAGCCCGTTCAAGCCATCATTGTGGCTGTTGAAGAAAACAAAGTTGTATTTATTGGAAGATGATAAACCTGAAACTTTAATGGTATCAGTATTGGTTGTTCCCTCAAATTCTGCAGTGCGCATTACCACTTCAGGATAAATTCCCTGGCCTGTCTGGGGTTGAACACCTGAAGCAACCACGCCCTGAAAGCCATTGGTAAAAGTCACAGAAAGGTTTGTCGGATTATTGCTGTCATCAACCAAATTAGTAAATAAAGTTCCTGCAAATGGCCAGCCCGCAAGGTTATTCCAGGGTGCAGGAGCGAGGCTTCCGTCGGAAAAGTTGAGATATACTGAAGCCATATTAGGATCTGTAACAGTGATGCTGAAAGATGTCGAACGGCTTGAGTCGCTCTTGTCAGTAGCAGTAATTGTCACATTCTGGAAAGTACCTGTAGTGCTGGAAGTGGGATTTATACTTATTAATCCAGTTCCATTACCATTATCAGTAAATGTTACGAAAGAAGGCAGGTTGGTCGCTGTTAATGTAATATGATCAGTGCTGTCATCTTTTGAAAGAACGGTTATTGACTGTTGTTGATTATTTGGCAAGATAATATTGCTTATTGCATTGATCTGCGGAATTCTGTCCAAAGTAACAATACCAACAATATTTGTGAATGCAGATGAACCATGAGAATTTACTGCTCTTACTTTGTAATAATATTGCGTAGTCCCGCTTACACTTGTGTCTGTGTAAGTTACAGCATCTGCTGAAGCCTGCCCGATCATTACAAAAGCAGAATTGGGTTTTAAAGAACGATAGATCTGATAGCCTGTTTCATTATACGCATGATCGAGCCATGATAATTGTACACCCTGCCCTGAAATGTTCTGTGCTGTAAGTGATGTGGGGGCAACAGGTATTGTGCCATCATCATACAATGAACTTATCACCAATGCATTGAGATATCCCACAGGCGTGCCTGCAGTAACCCCCATGGTAAAGGTGATAGTGCCATTACTTGCAGGTTTGACGTTGTTGATTGCAACTGTATTTTGTGTATTATTTTGAACATACAATGAATCCGTTTGGCTCCCAACAGTATAGGTGGTCGTCCCATTATTGCTTGCACCTGACCAGGCGCTGCCTGCATAGAAGCTTAAGTTGTACAATTTTGAAGTATCCAATCCTGTAACATTTGCGCTCACAGAAGTGGGGCCGCCAAAAATGCCGAAGTAATAATAATCCTGCAGAACTGCATCAGGATATACACCCGAATTATTTCCTGTTACCGGTCCAGCATTGAATGAAGCCCACCATGTTGTTTGAAATGCCAGGCCGATGTTTGTCGGATTGCCGGATGCATCTGTAAAATTGTTTGATGTTACACTTGTAACACTGTTCCATGGAGCCCCAATTGCATCCTGATCCATAAATCTGACATAGACTTTGGTATTCGGATTTTTATAATTTACTGTTACAGTAAATTGCTTTGTTGCTGTTCCGCCATTTCCATCATTGACACTTACTGAAGCAGTATAAACACCAGCCGAAGCATAAGTTGGATGCAGAAATAAACTGGCCGTGTAGTTTGCACCCTGTGTCAAAGTGAAATTAGAGGGTAAATTACTTGCAGACCAAGTTAATACGTCACCCGGATTCTGATCTGTTGCATTGAGCGGAATTGTCAAAGTATCATTTTCACTTAAAGTATAATTTGAGATAGAATTTATAATTGGTTGAAAAATATTATTTACAACTAATGTAAATACAGTACTGTCAACACCTCCATTGCCGTCTTTTACCGTAACTGTAATATTTGAATAAGTTCCCTGCTGTGCCTTAGTCGGATTATGTACAACAAGCGTGGCATTTCCATCACTGCTATCTACAAGAGTTAAAAATGCAGGTTTATTCTTTATTGTAAACTTCAGATTGTCACCATCCAGATCTGTTGCACTTATTGCAAATGGAGTGGTTGTACCATATCGTGCATATTGGGTCATCAATTTAGTTATCACCGGTGGATTATCAGCCGTTTTTGCAGATTTATTGGCAGTATTTTTTGATGTGCCACCTGCATTTACTGCATTGACGTGGTAGTAATAAGTGATATTCCCAAACAAAGAAGAGTCTGTATAACTTTTAGGAGTAGCTGGTTTTGTCGCCAGTAATTTAAAATGAAGTGTATCTGATATAGACCTGTAAATGTTGTAATTAGTTATGGTTGCATCTGGATCAGCCCAAGTTAATTTTATCACAGACGATGAGGAAGCAGTAGCTTTAAGAGCTGTTGGAGTTGCTGGAAGGGCAGGCAATCCAAAAGTGGTGGCAGAAGTTTGTAAACTGTAAAATGCTGAATCTGGAATTACAGAATTTGAAATGCCAGGGCCTTGCCAATTTACAGCAAGCGAATATGCACCCCCTCCCTGAAAATAAGTTACATAAAATGGATAGGTACCTGCATTTAACGTGACAGTGCCGGATCTTTGGGTAGCTCCCTGAAAATAATCGTTTTTGACAACAAGATGACTGCTGTCAAACCCTCCTACATACAAATCGCTGCCATCGTCAGAAGTAGTATAAAATGTGTATTGCCCGCTTGCAGGTATATGAATCGCGCCTGCGTATTTGAAGGCAAAATCTGAAGTCGCTGTAGCAGGAGAAAGCGATATATTGTTTATGATGCCCGAGCTTACAGGAGTCAGACCATTCAATCCTGCTAAATTACTCAACGTAGCCTGGTAATAAGAATATGTAATCCCGCTTAGCGATAACGGATCAAATCCGGAAGGTCCGTAATTATTAATTGCCTGAACACGGTAATAATAGGTAGTGGAAGCGTTCAGGGAACTGTCATTGTATGAAGTAGTATTTGCACCGGCAGTATGAACGATTTGAAAAGGTCCTGTCAATGAATCAGAACGGTAAATTTCAAATCCTGTTTCATTATTACTGTTATCGACCCAACTCACATTTATTGTATTATAAGATTTTGCGGTCACTTTGACGCTTGTCGGTTGAGCCGGAACTGGTCCTGCCGGAGTATAAGTTGCGGCAAAATAATTATTGGTGATTGGGTGCTGGTTATTATCGCCGTATAGTTGCGAGCAACTCCATGAAAGTGACATTGAGTAACCGCCGCCGCCTTGAAAATACTCGATACAAATTGGATAAATGCCCGGTTGCAAGGTAATTGTTCCGCTTGCAGCCTGCACTCCGTGAAGCCCGTCATTATTTACAAGCGGCGTTCCCGTTGGAGTATATGTATTGAACCACAAGGCGCTGCCGTCATCAGACGAAGTTTCAATTGTATAAGTCCCAGCCACAGGTATTTGTATGAAACCCTGCCACAAAAAGCCAAAGTTTGTAGTTTGGGTGGCCACACTTATATCGGTATTTTGCGATACTCCTGTGGAAACGGGCGTAAGTGCTGAAAAATTTGGAAGCACACTCCATTGAGCAGGAGTTGTATAATAACTGTACTGCAGGCCGCCCAAAATTGGCGATGCTGTCAATTGATTGCTTTGGGCAGAATAATTATTACTTCCGTCAACTGCCTTTATATAGATATAATAAGATTGACCCGTTACAAGTCCATTCAATATAAATGATGTTTGTTTCGTAACATTTGACAGAATCCCGTTCACATAAATTGCATAATGATCTACACCCACATTGTCTGTTGAGGAATCCCATGCAATACTTATTGAGTTTGGTGTGGTAAATATCAACCTTAAATTATTTGGCGATGTTGGCGCAACAGTATCAGAAAAAGTTGTAGCATTTGCCTGGTTTGATAATGCTGACGCTGCTGTAGAATCAATTGCGCGCAACACATAAAAATATTTTACTTTAGGCATGAGTTCAGAATCAACAAAACTCAATGTGGACGGAGTGACCTGGCCTATAAAAGTATATGGGCCGCCACTTGTTGTTCCTCTGTATATTTCACTTGCTGTAGGCGCATTTGTCGGATGAGGATTTTGTGCCCATGTAAGTTGTATTTGTGTATTGGAGAGCGTATTTGCAACAAGGTTGGTCAATGGACTTGGAGCATTTGTCCCATTTGCATTGATTACTTTAAATGCAGGCGAAAAATTGCTTGAGCAGCCATATTGCTGAGTAACTGATACAATATAATAGCCAGGTTGTGTTGCCTGATACACCTGTTGTGTTCCTACCACACTGTCTGATCCTACTTTTTTCCAGGTATAGCTTGAATAGTTATTATTCGGAACAGTAAGATTTACATAATTCTTCCCATCAGCTGAAGGAATTGCAGTACTCATCAATCCTGAGACCTGTATCGGTGGTGTAACAGTCGGGGCTTTAACATAGATGACAACCGGCGTGTGCGACCAGTCAGACCATATTCCGTTTCTTTCAACTTGAGCATCATATGTGCCGGGCTGTGTTACCTGAATGGTATTGCTTTTAGCACCCGCTATGATATTTCCGTTCATTCTCCATTGATAAGCATCAAAGCTGGGTGAAAGACCGATGGTAACATTGATCGTATCACCCGGGCAAAATCCCGTTCTTCCATACAATGTCCAAGGGTTGGCGGCATAAGCTCTTCCCATATATGGGAAAAAGTCAGGCATCTCCCATGCAGAATCCCATGCATCGTGGCCTTGTGTTACAAAATCAGTGTAAGTAATGTTGCCACCCGCTGCCTGCATCGCACCTACTACCTGTTGTGCTGTTGACGGTGCCGGTGATCCATCCAGACCACCCTGAAAATCCCAGATAGGCGTATATTTTACAAGGTTGACAACACTTGAATCTTTGTATCCGATGTCGATATTCGAAATAGGCAAATTTGCAGCTATATAACTCGGATGGTCGAGCATTATTTCCCACGATCCCTGTCCGCCTGCTGAAAGACCGTCTGCACTTACCGCAAAGGGATCAAGCTTATTATTTGCCACCATATAATCAATGATCTCGGTGATATATTGATATTGTCCTGGACCCCAAAACCCCTGGCTTTGCATGCAAAGTATATAGCCATCGAAAGTACCGTTGTCAACTTCTGTCTGAAAAACCTGACCTCCATGATAAAGCTGATATTCATTGTCGTAAATAGTGCCTGTTTCTCCCAAACCGTGGAAGAATACCATCATTGGATATTTTTTGCCATCATTGGCAGTTGGGTTATAGCTTTTAGGAAAATGAATCCTGAAAGCACATCCTTTGTATATATATGCTTTATATTCTGTCGTATTCCACGAAAGGCGCGGAGTACGTACCCATTTCCCAATTTGCCCAAATGCAGGCTGAGTTGGCGGTGCACTTGAATTGTAATTAACAATGGTATCCGTGGGATCAATAACAGATTGTCCGGAAGATGATATATTGATAATTAAAAAGGCGAGAGTGAAGCAAGCCGCAGTATAGAGTTTACGCATTATCGACAAAATTTAATTTTAAAAGGGAGGATTTATTAAAAACCCTATTTCAGAATTTAAAAGTAGAAGTAAAACACACAATAAAAAGTACAAGTCTGTGAACAACCAAGTTTTGTTCGTGAATGAAGGAAAATGACTTGTAAAGGAGATTTTTTGAAATAAAAAATCCGCAAATTAATTGCTTCATTCAGCAATTAATTTGATTGAGCGCGTTTTGATTTTTCCCATGCAGACGGTTGCTTTCCACGCAGAAATCTTACAAATCCCTGAATTACGGCAATATTCATAAAGACAAAATAATGCGGGAATTTGAACAATTGGTGCCATTTCTTTCCCGAAGCTGTTAAAGGTGCAATAAAGGCTATTGTATAAAAGCATAGTTGAATGAGGAACAAGCATTTTATAAAATGATTTCCCCGGCTAAAAAAAATGATCATGCTTGAAATAAATGCAAACACAAGGCAAAAAGGACTGACTGCCCATCTTAAAACACGATGCGAAATATATAAAAATGAGAGTTTAGGCTGTTTCCAAAACAAGAAAAGCGAACCAAGCAAAACGATTGCCTGAAAACCGCCAGCCGCAATTCTTACCTTTCTTTTTTTCTCATCCTTCAATGAAAAAGACGGAAGTTCCATTGCATAAGCTTCGGGCTCATAAATAATCCGGAATCCTTTTTGGGCAACTTTCATGGAGATCACAAAATCATCCAGTATGATGTTCTCTGCAACAGGTTCAAATAAATTCCGCCGCAGCGAAAAAAGTTCTCCGGCAGCGCCTACAACCGAATAAAATTCAGAGTCGATCTTCTTCAAAAAAGATTCATATTTCCAGTACAGACCTTCTCCTTCACCAACCCTGTTGCCGCTTTCAGGCGAAGTAAGTACTTTTTTTTCGCCGGCTACGCCACCCATATGTTCATCTGCATAATGGCGGCAAATATTTAAAACAGCATTTCTGTTTAATATCGTATTTGCATCACAAAAAATAAGTATGTCATTGGCTGCATTTGCCACTGCACGGTTCAGGGCAGCAGATTTTCCTTTTCGTTCCGTGTTGTGCAAAAGCTTTATCTGCGGATAGCCGGAAATGATCTTTGCCGTGTTGTCTGTAGATCCATCCGTTATAAAAATGAACTCGATTTTTTCCGGTGGATAATTTTGCGCAAGCGAATCAATTATTTTTTCTTTTATACAATCCTCTTCATTGAAAGCCGCTACAATAAAGGAAACTGTAGGAAAATAGTCCTTTGACGATGCATCAGTTTTTTTATTTTTTTTGATAAAATTCAGGAAAATAACAACTAAAGCATAACCTGCATAATTATAAAAAACAAGAAAGCAACTTATGAAAAAAATATACTGAAGAACGAGCATTTCTGATCAATTGATTTTGTAAAGAAAATTAAAAGTGGACAATTCAATTCTCACACTTAAAATTATGGTTTTAAAGCAGTTTTATGCCAAAACGGTAAAGATATAAGATGCCCCGTTAACCTCTGCAAATGCCAACTTGATTTTTTTGCCAATTCATTTTTTTGCGTTCACGAGCATTTTATCATCGTTCACCAATTTCACGTTTCCGGCAACATATTGTTAAGCTACTTTAGTGTTTCAAAATAGATTTATGATATGGTCATACAAAAACAACGGTCATATTCATTTTAGCACAAATATGAAACAGACGATACTGATAGTAGATGATAATGATGTGCTTTTAAAGCTCCTGCGAAGGGTTTTTGAAAAGGACTATAATGTTTTTACGGCATCGGATGGTGTGGAAGCAATGACGTTTTTGTCTCGTGGAATCAAAACTGACCTGATCATTTCTGACCTGAATATGAACAATATCAACGGTTATGATCTGATCAAGCATCTTTCTACAAGCAGTCTTTATAAAAAAATACCGGTGATTGTTTTAACGGCATCTTACAATATTGATCTGAATCCCCTGAAAAACCTTTTTGTAGTTGCGCAGGTATTGAATAAACCTTTCGACCCTTTGGTGCTTAAAAATGCAGTGAAGGAAACACTTGAGTCGAATCGTGCCTCAAACGACACAAAATATCAGATTTTGAAAAAAATGAATTAAGCCAAACCAACTAACTCTTGAAACAAAATTTATGAGCAACTCAACTTCCGCAGAATTCAGCTTCGAAAAGAACGAAGAAAGGCTGAATACGATATTGGAACCCGTCATTTTCGATAAGAATATTATGTTTATCGGTTCGGCATCTTCATTTGTAGCTTTTCGTGCACAGGACCATGGCTATGATACCGTTTCTGCAAAAAATGCAAGCCAGGCAAGAGACATTTTGTTTTGTGCGGCATTTGAAGACAAAACGGCTTTGCCCGAAACTATTTTCTGCGATCTGAGCGTAGGAGAGCAGCAGATCAAAAACTTTGCAGCATTCATCACGCTATCAAAAGAATTCAATTCAATTCCTTTTATTTTATTGGGCAATGAAAAAGATATTTCAAGGTTCAACGTTGAGAATATGCAGGGCATTGATGATATGGTCAATTACAACTCATCTTTTGATGACATAATTGAAAAGGTGCAATTGCTTAAACGCTATAAAAGCCTTAAAAGCAGATTCCCGTATCAACCTGCTTATTCAGGCGAGAAGAAGAAATATACTTTTGAGAATATCGCCAGCCGAATAATGGATATTGCGATCTCTCTTTCATTGCTTATTGCACTGATGCCATTATTGCTCTTGATTGCATTGGCTATTAAAATTGGTACCAAAGGTTCTGTGTTATATATTTCTCCACGCGCCGGCAAAGGTTATCGTGTGTTCAAGTTCTATAAATTCAGGACAATGGTTGCAGGGGCTGATAAAAAAATTGCACAGATGCAGCATCTTAATCAATATAACGATGCTGAATCGAAAGAGGGTAAAAATATTTTTATAAAAATCGATAACGATCCGCGTGTAACACGTCTTGGACGTTTTCTCCGCAATACAAGCCTTGATGAACTTCCGCAACTGATCAATGTGCTTATCGGTGATATGTCAATCGTTGGAAACAGACCGCTTCCTTTGTATGAAGCTTCTGAATTGACAACTGATGAGTTTGCTGAAAGGTTTCTTGCGCCTGCGGGGATGACCGGGCTATGGCAAACTAAAGGAAGAGGCCACGAAAAAATGTCTGCTGAAGACCGCATCAATATGGATATTGATTATGCAAAAAGGCATTCATTGTTATTCGATATGTACCTGTTATTGCGCACACCAAAAGGGTTAATGCAGAAAGCTGATGTCTAATCTCATTATTTATATAATTTTTCTTATTATTTTTTTCTACTGTGCCTTTTCGGTTCTGTATTTGTCTGCACTCTCATTTGCCGGCAGATTTTTTTACAGGGAAAAATATACGCAAAGCGTTACAAAACCTTTTTCCAAAATCGCTATTCTGGTTCCGGGTTACAAAGAGGACGGAGTTATATTTTCAACCGCAGATAATCTTCTCAACCTCGATTACCCGAAGGAATTGTATGATGTTTATATAATAGCAGATTCTTTTAAAGAAGAAACGCTTGCCAAATTAAGCGTGATGCCGATACAAGTGCTGGAAGTTTTTTTCAAGCAAAGCACCAAAGCAAGATCATTGAATGAGGCTTTCAAAAGAATCAATAAAAGCTACGATATAGCGTTGATATGCGATGCCGACAATATGCTCGCGCGCGATTTTCTGCGCAAACTGAACCGCGCTTTTTCAAACGGCGCAAAAGCAGTGCAGGGAAGACGTGTAGCAAAAAACCTTGATACTTCTTATGCAATACTCGATGCCTGCAGCGAAGCAATCAACAACAATATTTTTCGCAAAGGCACCTATGCACTTGGCATGTCTTCTGCCGTTATTGGCTCGGGAATGGCATTTGATTTTGAGACAATCAAAAAAATATTCTCACAGGTAAACGCAGTTGGTGGTTTTGATAAGATATTACAATTAAAAGTAGTTGAGCAAGGTATCAAAATTCATTACATCCAAAGCGCATTGATATTTGATGAAAAAGTTGATTCATCCAATGCGTTCAAACAACAGCGCAAACGATGGGTATCGAGCCAGTTCATTTATTTAAAACAATTTTTCTTTCCTGCCTGCAAACAACTGTTTAAAGGCAATTTCAGTTATTTTAACCTTGCCGTTGCTAACAATTTTGTTTTGCCCAGAGGCTTTTTATTATTTCTGCTGCCGTTGCTGATCATAACATCTTATTTTATAATGCCTGCATTCTGGTTCACGGCGAGTATCTGTTTATTTGTCTGCTGTATGCTTTGCCTTTTCCTTGCGTTGCCCCTAAAAATGATCAATAAGAACTTTTTTATAGCAATTTCAAGGTTGCCGCGGGCAATCTTTAGCATGTTTGGAGCGTTGTTTCAGATGAAAAAATCTAATAAAACATTCATTCACACAGTTCATACCAAAACTGAAATAACAAACTCACTTTTTAATGAGCACAGCAGGTAAAAATAGTCTGGTTTCCATTATTACCATTAATTACAATAATGCAGATATTACCTGCGATATGCTGCGTTCTGTTAAACACCTTTCATACAAAAATGTGGAAGTGATCGTTGTGGATAATGCTTCAAAAGAAGACCCGACCGAAAAAATAATGAATGCGTATCCTGCTGCAAAAATTATCAAGAGTAATAAGAACCTTGGTTTTGCAGGAGGAAATAATCTTGGAATAAAAGAAGCAAAAGGCGAATATTTTTTCTTTGTGAATAATGATACAGAGATGACGCCGAATTTGATCGAAGGTTTGCTCGACATTTTTGAAAAATATCCTGATGCAGGTGTTGCAAGCCCGAAGTTTCATTATTACTACTCACCTGATACCATTGAATTTGCAGGCTATAAAAAAGTGAATATTTTCAACGGAAGAAACAGCATGATCGGTTGCAGAACCATTGATAACGGTCAATACAATAAAGTCTCTGTCACCAATTATGCGCACGGCGGCGCTATGATGGTGCCTGCAAAAGTGGTGAGAGAAATTGGGTTGATGCCCGAAGTTTATTTTTTGTATTACGAAGAATTTGACTGGTGTGAACAGATGAAAAGAAAAGGGTACAAGATCTACTATCAAAGCAATGCACTCATCTATCACAAAGAATCGATGAGTGTGGGAAAGAACAGTGTGCTGAAAACATTTTACCTCAACCGCAACAGGATCTTATTCATGCGGAGAAATGTAAAACCTCTACCGTTGTTCGTTTTCACCATGTATTATACATTCATCACGTTACCGAAAAATGTATTTACATTTTTAATAAAAAATGAAAGAGACCATTTGAAGGCTTTCTGGAAAGGGCTTCAGTGGAACCTTGCAAATCATAAAGTAAAAAATATCTGATCATGTGCGGCATTGCAGGCTTTTGCGATTTTAATAAACATTCAAGTGTACAGGTCTTGAGAAAGATGACCGATGCACTTATTCATCGCGGCCCGGACGATGCAGGATATCATTTTGTCGATGAGCCAGAAGCCTTTGTGGGATTGGGTCAGAGAAGATTGTCAATTCTCGATCTGTCAATGGCAGGCCATCAGCCAATGTTCTTCGAGCATCTTGCAGTTGTCTTCAATGGCGAAATTTATAATTTTAAAGAAGTAAGAAAAGAACTTGAAGCAAAAGGTTATTCATTCAATTCCTGGTCCGATACGGAAGTGCTGATCAAAGGCTATCATTGCTGGGGCGATGAAGTAGTGAAAAAATTCATCGGCATGTTTGTGTACATCATCTTCGATTCACAAAAACGCGAGATGACCATTTGCCGCGACAGGGCAGGCGTGAAGCCATTGTATTATTTCTGGGACGGCTCGCTTTTTATGTTCGCATCAGAACTGAAAAGTTTTCACCAGCATCCGCATTTTACAAAGGAAATTGATGTGAACAGCCTTGCACTTTTTTTAGAATACAGTTACATTCCCGCACCATATACGATTTTTAAAAAAACGTCGAAACTCAATCCGGGCCATTATCTCAAGCTTTCATTGAAAGACAGGACAATTGCAGAAACAAAATATTGGGACGTCGCCGATGCGTATAACAAGCCTGAATTGAAGATAGATCAACAGGAAGCGATTGATGAAACAGAAAGGTTGTTGATCTCTGCGTATGAATACCGGATGGTTGCAGATGTTCCTGTTGGTTTGTTTTTAAGCGGAGGATATGACAGCTCAAGTGTTGCCGCAATTTTGCAAAGCAGGCGGACTGAAAAACTGAAAACATTTACGATCGGTTATCACGAAAAAGAATTCAATGAAGCGAATGACGCAAAAATAATTGCACAGCATCTTGGTACAGATCACAACGAATGGAAAATAACTGCTGCAGACGCTGCTGATGTTTTTCATAAACTTCCTGAGATCTATGATGAGCCATTCGCCGATAACTCAGTGGTGCCAACAACTTTGGTGAGCAAGTTCGCAAGCCAACAAGTAAAAGTCTGTCTGTCAGGCGATGGTGGCGATGAGATCTTTGCAGGATATAATAAATTCAATCAATCAATAAAATATACGCAAAGTGTTCCTGCATTCATGCAGTCAACATTGAGTGGTGTAATGGATCTGGTAAATCCCGATCACATTCCTTATTTCAACAACAAGTATAATTTTTCTACGCGTTACAACAAGATGCAAAAGATCTGGAAAGAAAAAGATCCGCTTGCTGCAATGAAATACATCAGCCAGTATGTGACGGAAGATGAAGCAAGAGGTTTTATAAAAGCTGATTACAAAAATTACAAAACAAATTTTGACCGTGGGGATGAACTGAATAACGGCGTTGAGAGTTTGAATAAAATGCTTGCAATAGATTACAAAACATTTTTGGTCGATAACAATCTCGTAAAAGTTGATCGCGCTACAATGTCCGTCAGCATTGAAGGGCGCGAGCCGATGCTTGATCACCGAATTGTAGAATTTACCGCGCAGCTTCCCGCAGATCTGAAGATCAGGAATAACACGAATAAATATATTCTTAAAGAAATAGTGCATAAATATATTCCGAAGGAAATTATGGATCGGCCTAAGATGCCGTTCATTGCGCCGCTAAAGGTTTGGTTCAAAGATGAGTTGAAAGAAAAAATGCAATATTATTTAAGTGAACAGAAATTGAAAGAGAATGGCCTGTTCAATGTTGCGCCGGTGCAAAAGATAAGCAACGAATATTTGGCAGGCAAACAGGTCAACTATCAAAAAATATGGAACCTTTTGGTGTTTCAATTATGGTATGACAGATGGATGAAACAAGCTGCATAATTTTTTAAATGGAACAAACAAGAAAAATAAAAGTGTTGGAAGCAATTCGCCAGGGAGAAGTTGGCGGAGGCGAAACGCATATACTCAACCTCGTTGAAAACCTTGATGCATCAATATTTGAGCCGATTGTACTTTCTTTTACGACCGGACAAATGATTGACACATTGAATGAAATGAAGGTGAAGAATTTTGTCATTCCATCCACCAAAGCATTTGATTTCTCCAAATGGAAAGCAGTAAAAAAATTGATGCAGGATGAGCAGATTGATATTGTGCATGTGCATGGAACAAGGGCAAACACCAATGTTTACTGGGCTGCAAGATCTTTGAAACTGCCAATCATTTATACCATTCACGGATGGTCTTTTCATAACGAGCAATCATGGATGGTAAAAAATGTGCGTATTTATTTTGAAAAATTTTTTACAAAAAATTCGAATAAAAATATTTCTGTTTCTGCATCCAATCAAAAAACAGGAACTGATCATATCAAAGGATTTCATTCAACTGTGATCAACAACGGCATCGATCTCGATACATTCAATCCTTTAAATAATTTTAAAAACATAAAAAAAGAATTGGGGATTGATGAAAGCAAATGTGTAATTGGTTTTGCAGGAAGGATCACCGAACAGAAAGAGCCGCTGACATTGATCCGTGCATTTAAAAAAGTGTTGGATGCAAACAAAGATGTGGTATTGCTGATTGTTGGCGAAGGCGATTTAAAAGACAAGGCAATTCAATTGATAAAAGAGCTTGGCATTGATAATTCCGTTGTGTTTGAAAAATTCAGGAATGATGTTCCGGATCTTCTTAACGCAATGGATATCTTTTGCCTTCCTTCACTTTGGGAAGGTTTGCCCATTGCACTGCTCGAAGCAATGGCGATGCAGAAAGCCGTTGTAGCAACCGCTGTTGACGGCACCAAAGAAATAATTATTGATGGGCAAAACGGAATCATTGTTCCGGCGCAAAAAGCAGATGCTTTGGCTGCTGCAATTTTATCTTTGGTAAATAATAAAAAACAAAGAAAATATTTGGGTGAGAATGCAAGAAAAACCGTTGCAGAAAAATTTGGCGCAACACAAATGACAAAGCAAACTGAAGATGTGTATCTCAATATCCTTAATTTAAATCGCGATGAAATGAAAGAAAATGTACAATACGAATATGACAGGATTGCAGACCGAAAGCGTGTAGATTTTATCACAAATGTTTTGCAGCAATCTTTACCAAAAGATGGCCGGATACTCGATGTGGGTTGCGGCAACGGCGTTATCAGCCGTCATCTCGGGCGTGCAGGATTCAATGTGCTTGGTGTTGATGTGAGTGAAAAAACAATTGAAGCCGCAAGAGCAAATACAACAGATCTGCCGAATGTGCAATTCATGAAAAAGAGCGCAGAAGAATTGGTCGCCTCAGGTGAAAGATACGATGCGATCATTTGCAGTGAAGTGCTCGAGCATTTAAATGATCCGGGTTCTTTAATAAGCGTGCTTCGCGAAAGTCTTACCGATAAAGGCAAACTGATCGTAACAGTGCCAAACGGAAAAGGCCCGCGCGAGACCTTTGTTACAAAACCGGTTTTAAATATGCGTAACAAAAATAATTGGCTCTGGAGATCTGTTTTGAAATTGAAGAATTCGATGGGGTATAAAGGAACAACTGTGCAATCAAGTGCTGACAACCTTGATCACATTCAATTTTTTTCGAAGAATGATCTGCAAAAATTATCACAGGCGCACCAGTTTAAAATAACAAGGTTTGGCAAAGCAAATTTTGTGGAAGATGTTTTTCCGTTTTCATTTTTTGCAAAGCGGATCACTTTTTTACAAAAACTGGATTGCAAGATCGCAGATATATTACCGACAACATTTACAGGAGGTTTTTTTACAGTTTGGGAAAAAGAATAACAGCTATGTTTAAAATATTTGTCACGCATTTTTTTAAAACCAAAACAAAGTGAAAAGATTAAGAATTGCATATTTAACTGTCAATGATCCGCTGGATAAGCGCTCCTGGTCAGGAACGACTTATTATATCGGCCAAACATTGCAACGAAATATCGGCGATGTTGATTTTCTCGGACCTGTAAAATATCCATGGCTTGTTGACAAAACATTGCGTGCAATGGCGAAAGCGTGGAGACTGATCTTCAGAACGGAGTATCTCACAAAATACAGTTTGCTGCTCAGCTGGTATGCATCGAAAATACTTGAAAGAAAAATGAAAGGCCACGAATATGATGTGGTTTGTGCACCTGCAGCCTCCACCGAGTTAAGTTATTTTCATACAGACCTTCCTGTCATATACATTTCTGATACTACTTTTAAACTGATCAGTAATTATTACAACAGCGATTTTAAAAATGCAAGTATCCTTTCAAGATGGGAAGCGAATTTTGTAGAAAAGCGTTCACTTCAAAAAAGTTCACTTATTATTTATCCGTCGCATTGGGCTGCAGATTCAGCAATGAATGATTATAATATTGCTGCAGACAAACTTTTCATCATGCCGCTTGGTGCGAATATTGATTTTACACCGCCACGGGAAATGATCTTTGAAAAAGAAAAAAATACCACACTCACATTGCTTTATCTCGCGGTTGAATGGGAACGCAAAGGTGGTGCCATTGCATTTGAAGCATTGAAATATCTTCATGAAGTTTGCGGAATCAAAGCGAAACTGATCGTTTGCGGTTGTGTGCCTCCGCCGCAATTTGAGCATGATCACATGGAAGTGATTCCTTTTTTAAATAAAAATAAACCCGAAGATCAGAAACGTTTTGTGGAGATATTGTCCTCCGTACATTTCTTAATATTGCCCACACGTGCTGATTGTTCATTGCTGGTAGGCTGCGAAGCAAATGCTTATGGTGTTCCCGTGATCACAACGGAAACCGGCGGTGTGCCTGACATTGTAAAAGACTGCATCAATGGATACTGCCTTCCTTATAATGCAGATGCAAAAGTATATGGCAATTTAATTGCTGAGATCTTTGGCGATAAGGAACAGTATCATAAACTCATTATCACAAGCCGTCAAAGATTTGATGAAGAATTAAATTGGGATAAATGGGCAGACAGTTTTGCGAAGATCTATGAATCAAGGATTCAAAAACATATTGCTTAAAACAGATCTGTAAAGATCATTGTTTTGCTGAAGGGTTGATGACAGTGATCACCAGGCTGGTATCTTTTTCCATCTTATTTAAAAAAGAATTGCTTGCAAAGGCAAAGATGATTTTTTGCAAATTCTTTTTATCGATTGCAACACATTTATATTGTTGAGTGAATGCGGCATCGTTAAAAATATTTTTCATTGCCTGGTTATCGAAATCATACGTGTCACGAAATTCTGCATATTGTATTCCCGCGCCTGCAGTGTCAGCCACATCTTTCGGAAGAATAAGATCGGCATTCAATTGATAAAAAATATCTTTATTGAATGCTGCATGATTTTTTAATCCAATGCGGTCGCCGCTGCTGTGTCCCATCAGCGTATCGTTCAGGCCCATCAGGTCAATTGTTTTTCCTTCATACATCAATGCAAAACCACCTGCTGCAATTACACCGACGGAAGGTTTTTCATTCGCCCAAAAATCATTCAATTCATTTCCTGTATTTCTGCCTTCTTTTGCAAGGTCAAATTCATAATTCAACTGTGTCTTCGGAGGGTTCTTTAAATTGAATATTGCACCTATCCCTATAAAAAGAAAGACCAAACCTATGATGACGAACAGAAAGCGTATCTCATTTTTTTGTTTGAAAATAAAGATCCTTTCGAGCAGCAATAATGCAGCAGGTATTGCCCAAAGCAGCAGCAATAAAATTTCCTGATAAAAGCGAAACCCTCCGAAATGATCGCCACCGGTTACAAGCGGCAATAAAATACTTGCAGTGATAATGACACTTACAATAAAGATCCTGTTCAAAACAATTTCTTCACCCGAAAAGGAATTTTCTTTTTTAAATATTTTAAAATTAATGTTGCGCAAAGTGGTAACTATTAGTATCGTCATGAACAATGTTATCAATGGATGATAACCTGTTATAAAACTAAGCGCATATTTAGATCCTTCGCCAATGTTATAGATCTTGTCGTGTGAAACCTTTGCGTAGTATGTGTTTGGCAAAGGATAGCCGAAATAATGCAGCCTGAAATAAACGAGCATCGCTGCAGTTGCAAACGCAACCGAGAAAAACAAAATGCCGAAATAAAAATTCTTTCCGTACTTGAAACGTGACCAGCAGATCAGTGCTGAAAAAATAATTGCCCATGCGAAACCCTCAGGACGTGCAATGATCAGGAATGCCGCCAATATTAAAAGAATTGCCTTTTTAGAATTGCCAATATTCTGTTGTTGAAACGACTGCAAGATCAGAATAGTGATAGAAATAAAAATAAAATTCCACATGCCATTTTCCATCAGGCTTAAAACAGACCATGTAAGAAATGATGGTGCAATGCTTGCAACAGAAATGCTGTATAACGGGAAAAAATATTTGCTGCAAAAATGATGGTTCAACTGATCAACATCTTTTTTTATTTCTTCATAGACCAGCGTTACAGCAAGGCTTGTAAGCAGCAGTAAAAAAAAGATCAGCAATGTTTCAGGATGAGCCGAAATGCAATAAAACCCTGCGCAGACCAACACCCACAACAGCGATGTAAAGCCTTCAACATGTTCTCCATTGGTATTATAAACGAAACCTTCTCCACGGGAAAAATGCCGTGCATAATTTAAAAAAATATTCGCATCGTCAATTCCGACCGAAGGCCTGTACAAATAAAAATAATCAACCAGAACAATGATCGATAGCAAAAGTGTGAAGAAAGAGAATCGTTTTAAAAATTGCATTTCTTATACCCGCAACAGGGTGTGTTATTTTTTTTGAAAGCCAATAAATTCTTCAAGTAAATTAAAGATATTGGAATCTGTTTGTGTATCAAATTTTCTTGCAAATAATTTATCTGATTTTTTTAGCGCTTCAAAATCTTCAGTGGCAAGTATTTTCGGATGCGCTTTTTTTGCAGACCAGTCAACGTATACAAGATTATTGACAATATTATTTTTGAAATGAGAATTGTAAATGATGCTTGAAAAAATAAATTCATCCGCACCCCAGCAATACCAAAAATATTTTGCAATCTCCGGATGCTGTTTCAATGTTTCGAGAATATATTGAGCTGCATTGCCTGTAAGTGTGAACCAGTTTGCCCTTCCAACAATTTTATAATCGAGCGGGAATTTTCTTTTGGGTAAAATTTTATTCGCGATTCTTTCCATGCGGAATTTTCCCGGAATGCGCCAGTTGATGAAATGATAATTCCTTACGCGCGGCGCTGCATCGCTCCATTCATCATCAATTGATTCGCAGGTGATAAATTCTTTTCCGTTTCTTTCAGCGATATAATTATAAATATATTCAGCGCTTTTCAGCGGAAAATCCTGCGCAGAAATGACATTGATATAATCATATTTTTTCAGGGCTATTTCTTCAAAACCATTCAGCGTTGCCTGTATCGTACCATAGCCAGCCCAAAAGATCTTCGCGCGTTTTTTTATAAAGAAAACATTCTTTCTTGAAGTGAGATAATTAAAAGGAGTGATGTCTGATTTTTTGTCGACATGTATATAAAAATCAAAAGAAGGATGGTCTAAAATATTGATAAGCCTTTCAAGCTGTTGCGGATTTTTATGCGTTAAAATCAGATGGGCTATTTTCATAACGTTGTTCGTAAAAATTTACTTTTGGAGTTTCATCATCCGAAGGTTTATTTTTAAAAAAATTCACGATATATTCATAAATGATCACGTAGGTCTCCCACATATATTTTATCACATTCCTCACTTTCAGGTCGATCTGTTTGCGCATGATAAAATACCAGATCACAGAACCGATGATGCATGTGATCAGCGTTCCTATCGCAGCGCCGTAAAATCCAAAAGTAACAAGGCAAATGTAATTGACCACAAGGTTGATGGCCAAACCAATTGTATTTATCAGAAAACAAAGTCCGGGTTTTCCAATTGAATTTAAAAGATTGGCAGCCTGGTTTTGCATCGGACGAAGCAATCCTGTGATCATGTATAATTGAAGGATAGGAGCTGCTGCGTCGTATTTTGCGCCGGCAATCAATGTGATGATGATCTTTGGAAAAATGATGATAAAAACTGCTGCAGGTGTGGTGAATGAAAGTAATATTCCAACCATTCGTTCATACAAATATTGTACTTTCTGTTTGCCTTCTTCCACTGCAGCTTTTGAACTTTTCGGGAACAAAATATCTGCAGCTGCGTATGAAGGGATATCGACCATGCCATTGATGCGTGATGCAGTATTGTAATAAGCAACATACGTCACAGAACTTACCTGGATAAAAGATGCCGTCATTAACTGATCAAGGTTGGAAAATACATTCGCCATTACATTTGAACCGAAAATATAACTGCCGTAACCAATGATCTTTTTTATCCAGATCACAGTAACATCAAAACGGTGATACATATATTTTCTGCTGAAAAAATAAAGCGTAATCGCACCAACAGCAATACTGATGGATTGATAAATGGCAATATATGCGAGCGTGAATGGCAGATGCAAATAACTGTGCAGTGCAATGAACATGAAAAAAGATAATTGCCTTACAAGATATCCAGCAAATACACCTTTAAAATCAAGGTGCGATTGTTGAATTGCTTCTAAATGCGAAAAGTATATCATCGATGCCAAACCCGGAATAAAACATTTGAGCATTACTGCGAGATTATTACCAGCATGGAGTTTTACGCCAAGCCAACCCGAACCGAACCACAAAAAAAGTACGAACAGCAAGGTCACCACTGCATTGATGAGTATAGACGCGGAAGCAATTTCTGTTTTTTCTTTTTTGTTGCTGCTGGCGCTCACAAACCTGATGTGCGCATTTTTGAGCAAGCCGCTTTTTGTCGCTTCAAAAATGGAGATCACGGTAAGGAACAATGCCCATGTGCCCATTTCTGCCTGCGTAAGTGTCCTTACGAGCAGCATGAAATTGATAAGCCCGAAAATGGTCAGTGAGAATCGCTGGAGAATAGAATAAAACGCGGAACGGATCCAATATGAAGAGAATGTTTTTCCCAAAATTTATTTAGCTTTTAAAATGATATCGGAAAATCTAAAAAGCAGCCTACATCATTGTGTTATAATGATTTACAAAAATACTCAGTTATTACAGAAGAAAAACATTATAAATTGATTAATATTAATTATGCATTGCAACTTTGCCGCTCGATATGATTGTTTTAATTATCTTGAAAAAGTTTTTTAAAAGAGATGTTCTCTCAAACAGAATTTGAAATAATGAGTAAAATGTCAACCCGAAATATTGTAATTGCACCTTGCGGCAACAGGTCGCACATATTTAAAGAATATTGGCTTAAACAAAAAGATCAAAAGCAATTTGATGTTTGCCTTTTGTTCTATCACGAAACGATCAACGACCCTGAATTGTATGTTGATACAGATCATTTTTTTCATTTGAAGGATTTTAAATACCACATGCTTCACAAGCTGCTTACAGAATTGCGCCCTGAATGGCTGCAGCAATACGATTATTTTTATTTTCTTGATGATGATATCGAAATAGATACTTTAGAGATCAATCAAATGTTTTTATTGAGCCGCGCTTTTGAAAGCTGGATAAGCCAGGCATCCCTTTCAAAGAATTCGTATTGCAGTTGGCCAATGTTCAAACAGAAAAGCAACAGCTTTTGCAGATTTGTAGGACAGATTGAAGTGATGTCTCCGCTCTTTCACAAAGATGCTTTGCAAAAATGCCTGGAATCCTTTACAGGCAATCGTTCCAGTTGGGGAGTAGATGCAGTTTGGTCAAAGATCCTTGGCTATCCTGAAGATAAATTATTGGTGTTTGACACGGTTACGATGCGTCATACACAACCTGTTGGTGGCGGCGAATTATATCAAAAAATCGGCGTTGATCCGCAGGTTGAATGGGAGACAATTACCAAAGCATACGGTGCAAAAAAACAGAACTATAAAGAATATGGCCGTTTGCAGCTCGTCAATAGGCATCACAACAAGGTTAATTATTTAATATATAATTTTAAACAATATTTAAGCTCGCTAAAACAAAAGTGGAATGATTATGATCTAAATTCGCGTTTGGTAAGCCGAAAGAATAAATTGTTTAATAAGCAGGAACATTAAAAATAAATTAATGAACCTTAATTTTTAAAATAATAATTTTTTTTCTTATCGATGGCATGGTTTCTGCTTTTATTTTGAGAAAGATACAAGCAACTAACTTTATAAAGAATCACCGATTTCGCTTTTGATCCTCCTGTGACGACAACTTATTATTGCTGATAAAGCAATATGTTTTTTTGAAATATCCAATAACTATTTAAAACCTAATGCAATGAATCGAGCATTACTTTCCGCCTTGTGCGTATTATTATCAGCACAAATTTTTTCTCAAACTTTAGTAGGTAATCAACAGGTGATTACAGTCAACACAGGTGGCAGCCCCGCTACATCTCAGGCGCTTCTCTGGTTGCCCGACACGTATTCTACGGACACATCTCATTACCCGCTTATCATTTTTCTCGGCGGAACGGGAGAGCAAGGAAGTGATATAAGTTTATTACTAAATTATGGAACGCTTCCATATCAAATTTCTCAGGGTTTTAATGCTGAGGCAGTTAATCCTGTCGACAAGAAAACATATAAATTCATTGTATTTTCTCCTCAAGGGCCCGCAGGTAGTTGGGGATGGCAATGTGTGCCGCATTTAAAAACAATGCTGCCGCAAATTGAAGCGCAATACCGTGTAGATCCTTCAAGGATTTATGTTACAGGATTAAGTGCCGGCGGTTGGGGTACGTGGAGTTGTATCACTGACGATACATCTTTTTGTAAAGGCCTTGCGGCCATCGTACCAATCAGTTCTGCTGCTGCACAAAATCCGCAATATATTGGTAATGCTGCCACTTACAATGTTCCGGTTTGGACAATTTGCGGCGATCAGGATGCTTTCTGGTCCATTGCTGTTCAATACACAAATACTATAAATGCATTGAACCCAATTGTTCCGATGAAATTGACTGACCTTGTGGGAGCAGGACATTGGGCTTGGGACAGTGCCTATAAACCTACCTGGTATGATACTTCGGATCCTAAAAAATTGAATATTTATTCATGGATGCTTCAATACAGTAAAAATGGTAATGTTGGAGTTACACCGCCAGTTGATACCATTACAAAACCTTTTGCTATTGTTGCAACAAGCACAAATATTACTTTGCCTTTGGACAGTGTGGTTTTAAATGGTTCAAATTCTTATGATTCTTTGGGAAACCTTGTCAGCTACCAATGGACCGTGGTGAGCGGGCCAAACCAGCCAGCAATTGAAAGCAGCAACAGTAGTCAAACAGTTGCTACTAATCTTATACAGGGCGTTTATAAAATAAGCCTTACAGTTACAGATAATAAAAATAAGACTGCAATTGATACGGTGAGCATAACTGTAAATCCTGCTGTTGTACAAAATCAAGGGCTGGTTGCAAATGCAGGTAATAATATTACAATCGGACTACCTGTAAATTCAACCGTTTTGAATGGCAGTGCTTCGCACGGTGCTAATGGAGATGCCATCAGTTATGTTTGGGCAAAGATCGGTGGCCCCGGTCAATATACTTTGACAAATGCCGACAGTGCTCATGCAAATCTCTCAAATCTTGTAAAAGGTATTTATAAAATAAAATTGACCGTAACTGATGTCACCAATAATGCTACTGCAAAAGATACATTAATAGTTACTGTAGTTGATTCTTCTAAAATTGGCCCGTCGACGCCTTGCGGTGGCAGAAGAATTTATATAACAAAAGGCTCGGATAACGGTTATTACAATACCGGACAAGGCATTGGTTGCAATCCGGGAGATACACTCGTACTTACTGCGAGCCAAAATCCATATTCTTATTTCTCACTGGAATCTGTCTATGGTACATCAAGTTGTCCGATAACGATCATCAATGAAGGCGGACAGGTTTCCATGGTTGATGGAATCGCTTTATCAGATTGCCGTCATGTGAATATTGTTGGTACCGGAAGCTCAGACAAATATGGATTTCTTATCCAGGATCCAAATTCCCAGGGTGTTGCAATTGATATCTTTGGCAGATCAAGTAATATAATTGTAAACAATGTTTTCATACACGACAAAACCTATGGTTTTTGGGTAAAGCAGGAAGCATCCTGCGCTGATTCATTGCAATACCCAAACTGGATAATCGATTCCATCAGCATTCATGATAATATGATTGAGAATACAAACCAGGAAGGAATGTATTTAGGTTCAACTGATCCCAACGGCACAAGAGGTGTAAGCTGCAATGGTGATACGATATATCCAAAGCCGTTGCGTTTGGGAGATATCCTCGTATATAATAATATTGTTGACAGTACCAATCGTTCAGGCATCCAGTTATCATGTGCTTCGCATGGCGCAAACCATATCTATAATAATGTCATCAGCAATTGTGGTTACGAATTGAACCCCAATCAGGGCAACGGCATCAGCCTTGGCGGATACACGCATGGTTATGTTCATGATAATAAAATAACAAATACATATGCACTGGGCATATTATGTCTGGGTGCAGGCAAGATCAGGATCATGAATAATACCATAAGCAATAGCGGTATCCTCGGATCAAACACTGCAAATGGCATGGACAATATAATGGTAGATACACGTCCTACAACTCCAATCGATAGTTCATTGGTCGATGTAGAAAATAATAATCTGAATGGAAATACAGATTATGGAGTCAGGTTCTACGAGACTTATCCAACATTCGAAAATGGAAATATCATTTGCGGCAATACAGGACCAATCAATGTGGCCACAGGTGTAAACTGGATCAACTGCAGTGGCCAACCTCAATCAGGCAATGGGCTTCAGACATTGGAACTCGTCCGCGCAGCAGCCATTGTAAATGCTGCGACGACTACTTCAGTATATCCTAATCCTGCCACCCAGGTATTGCGTGTTCAGTTCGGGCAGGATATAACTTATGGCAAAGTAACACTTGGAGTATATGATGCCCAGGGAAGGCTTATGCAAACAGAAGATTTTAACAGAAGCAATGTTGCAACCTCAACTGACCTGAATGTACAATCACTTATCAGCGGCGTATATTTCTTGCGTGTGCTTGATAAAAAGGAGAAGGTTGTTTTGAAATTCGTAAAGGAATAGAATCAAGTATAAAGGATAAAAAAAGTGGAGCTTAAAAACTCCACTTTTTTTATAAAATAATTTTTAAAAAGCATGTTCTTTAAAAGGTTTATAAAAACTGTCGGTAGAAAGCGAAAGCATGGGCAGATCGCCGCGCGTATCGCCGTAAGCGTAGATCTTTGTATAGTGCGAAAGGTTATAACGCTTCAAAATGTTCTTCACTTTTTCATTGCCGTAACAATTATGCCCTTCTATCTTTCCGGTAATTTTTCCATTCTCTGTTTCCAGTTTTGTAGCAATACATTCAAGATTGTACTTTTTGCACCAGGGCAAAACCCAGTTTTCGGGAGATGCTGAAACGATCACAACTTTGGTATCGTTTTGCAAATGCGTCCTTATTTCCTGCAACGCCGATTTCCTGAATAGATATGGCAGCACTTTCTCTGTGAATTCTTCACACATTGCTTCAAATTTCTCAATCTCCGTTCCTTTAAAAAAATAAGCAAGCAATATTTCTTTCGCGCGCTGGTTTGAAATGAAATTCATTTTATATGCGATCATCGCAGGCGACAAAACTGTAAGGCCGAAATAATATTTGAATTTTCCTTTTGAGAATTTCAATATTTCTGCAAGCGTATCCTTCGACGTGATGGTTCCGTCAAAATCGAAGAATGCGATGGATGAATTTAAATGCGTTTTCATTTTTTATAACTTCATTTTCTTAAACACCGGTTCGGGAATTGTTCTTATAATTAACATGATCCATTTCCAAAACCATTTTACATACACAATATTTTTTTTCTTTGTCACTGCTTTTTTTACAACGGTAGCTACTTCTTCAGGCTTTGCTGTGAGCATTGGCGGAAGTTTTAAATCGGCCGTCATTTTAGTATAAACAAATCCTGGCAACACCGTTACAACATGCACATTGTTTTTATACAAATGATTTCGCAATCCCGATAAATACGCACTGAATGCGGCTTTCGCGCTTCCGTAAATAAAATTACTTTGCCTTCCGCGCAATCCTGCAACAGAACTTATTCCAACAATTGTCCCTTGTTTTTTTGCTTCATAATCCTGCGCCACAATGTTTAAAATCGAAACGGCACCTGTATAATTTGTTGCAATGATCTTCGATGCTTCATTCCAGTCTTTTGCTGCTTTTTCCTGTTCTCCCAAATAACCGATCACACAAATGGTAACATCAGGTTTCAGAGAAAGATTTTGGTAAAATGATTGATGGCTTGCATAATCAAGTGCATCAAATTTTACTGCAACAGCTTTTACGTCGTAACGAATTTCGATATCAGACTTCAATGCTGTTAAAGCTTCCATGTCTCTGCCTGCAAGGATGATATCATATTTATCCGTTGCAAATTTTCTTGCAATGGCAACTGCCATATCTGATGCCGCGCCAAGTAAAAGAACTGATGCCATTATTAAATAAAATTTTTCTAATTATTAATCTCCAGTCTTGATGATTGCACCGATCTGAATTTATTCTGCGGATTATATTTATGTATAACCGAAGCGAATTCATTTGAATTTGAATAACCTTTCCAGAATGTTTTTGATTTCATCCTTGCATCTTTTGATAAATAAATTCTTCCGCCATGCGCTAAAACTATCTGATCCAATTCGTCTAAAAATTCAAACAAATTTTTTCTCACGGGAAAATCAAGCGCCAGCGTATAACCTTTCATCGGAAAAGAAATGAGATCGGTTTGTTCGCCGAATATTTTCAACACTGCGAGAAATGAACCCCAGCCTTTTTCACTTATCTTATTTAAAATAGTGACCAACCCATCTTTGTGTTCCATCGGAACTACGAATTGATATTGCACAAAACCTTTTTTGCCATAACCTCTGTTCCAGTGCAGTATTGCGTCTAACGGATAAAAGAAAGGTTCATAAGCGATCACGCTGTCTTTTTCTTTCTTGAAATTTTTATGGTAGAATAAAAAATTAAAAGTCTTTACGGTAAAATTATTCAGCACCCATGATGGCAAATTGATCGGGAAAGTGATTGATTTTTTTGGTTGAAGGTTCAATGCGCCTTTTGCATTTTGTTTTGATGATAATTCATTTTGCTTTGCATGTTCACCAAGCATCAAAACACTTCTGCCAAAATTTTTTCCTTTTTTCAAACAATCGATCCACGCAACCGAATATGTATAATCGTGATGTTTTTCAAACAAAGAAATCAATTCTTCCAGGTTATCTGCGCGCACAACTTTCTGGCTGATATATGCAGTTTCAATTTTTTTTAATTGAAATTTTACAGTGAGAATAACACCTGTCAAACCCATGCCACCGCAGGTTGAATCGAAAAGGTCTGCGTTTTTATTTTTATTGCAGGAAATAATTTCTCCGCTGGAAATTAAAACATCCATGTCAACAACATGCTTTGAAAAAGCGCCATCCACATGATGATTTTTTCCATGCACATCAGAAGCAACTGCGCCACCGACAGTGATAAA
>Ga0206909_1007_pt1 | contig 65390 bp, 73 predicted proteins | sample Alteio_BWOrgHeat_76_FD_152943 | JGI IMG/M metagenome (GOLD analysis project Ga0206909, IMG submission 152943) | Enriched cells from forest soil in Barre Woods Harvard Forest LTER site, Petersham, Massachusetts, United States -... | ecosystem: Environmental > Terrestrial > Soil > Temperate forest >...
ATATCTGACTGAATGTCCATATTTGCGAAAATAAAGCCTCATCAAATGCCGCCTCATATTCTTGAATAATAAATAAACGATGATTTTCATTGGACATACAAGTTTCTCCTACAAGTTAAAAACAAGTTCATCATGCCAGAGAAAAATAAAGCTTGCTTGTAATTGCAAAGTCAAAAAAATTTTCAACATATTGCAAAAACTCAGATTAAAAATAACACGAGAAAAAATCAAAAATATCAATAAAAAATAAGTAATTTTGAATTTTTTGGTATAGATAGGCAAAGATAAGAAAGGTTTTGCAATTGCAAAATTCAAACTAATTCATTCTTATTAAAAGTAATTAAAACTTATTAGATGTTTTTAGAAGTAACTATACGTTTCGAAGTGTCAGAAAACGTCACTAACTGTCAATATGAATAAGTGAGGTTTGTTGCAGTAGTTTAGCTGGAACCACTAAACTCAGAATTAAGACCTTGATTTTGGCAACGAAAGCAGACACAATAAACGCACTGGATGAATGCAGAAACATTCACCCAGCACTTGACACATTGATCGTACACAAGGAGATCAACATGCCCACGAGAAGTATATCAGTAATTGCTGATTTTTTTCAGCAGTGTAGTTCTGTTTTTAGTTATCCCGATCGAAAAATTTTGCATGAATCTCATGCAGGTGATTCTTTTGGTTTAAATAAAGCAGGATTGACCAGCATGGTGTGAAGCAAGGGGCTTACGGCGTTAAGCGTTTTGTTTATCACATCATCGATCGGCATCGGCTTGGCGTCGTACAGTTTTTTGAAATGATTTTTATCTGCTTTTCAAAAACAGGAGTACGGCAGCATGAAAAAAGGCACAATTTTACTCGCAGGAGAAAGCAGCCTTTCAGCACTCGCGATTGCGGGTATGCTGAGAGGTAAAATTGAACGATTAGACCTCGCAGGAAATGTAAAAGAATTGATGCAACACTATCAATCAAAACACTATGATCTTATTTTGCTCAAATGGCACTTCCATTCCATCGGTTCAAGGCCATGCAATAATAATGCAGCATCTTTGAATGTCCACTCGTCCCATTTGCTCCAAAATACATAATCAGGTTTTGATACTGTATTCACCATAACTGCGCTCTCTTAATTTGAAAAATATAGAGATTTTGTAACATTTGACCTGTGCGTTTGGCAAGGTTTTTTAAGGAGCGCAAAACAAAAGTGCCAGAGACAGGCACTGCGTTATGGGCTTGCGCTGAGGTTAGATGAAAAAAATGGAACTGCCGATTTGGTCTTCTTGAAATCGGCAGCAAACAAGCCGCGAAGCGGCGCGTTAGAGGCGTGTAAAATCAGGCTTCAAAAACCTCATCCAGCGTTCTGGCATCAATTAAATTCTCAGACCATTCATATATTTGGGATTCATTCGCCTGCGCTACACGTTGTTGATAATGTTCTGGCACAGCTAAAAATTTTCGCTTTAATTGACGCATCAGGACTTCGTGCCCACACTGCAAAATGCCCTGATGTAATCCACGCTCAATAAGCTGTTCTTCGATAGTCATAATGGTTTCTTCTGTCGATGCTGACAACCCCTCTTTCACAGTTTCTACAAATGCTTCAATATTGGGGATTTGTGCTGCTGTTACCAGATAGTTTAACAGAATTATCACATAATTGCTGCCGTCTTCCTGTTCAAGCGCTTGCAAATCAGATAAGGCTTCACGCAGATAGGGCAAAAAATCTCTTGCAAAAATATGCTTCATGAAAAAAGCCATTATGCCAAACCAGTGATCTTTTCGCAGTTCTTCGTCTGATATCTCATGGGTATCAACCAGGTGAAAGTCGGAAAACTTTAAATTTTCATCAATATAACTTTTAGGACAAAGTTCAAGAACTTTAAAATTGATAGCTTGTTTGATTTCATCTGGCAGATTTTTTTCAAAAAAATGACGGGCAACACGCACGTCTGACATAGAGGCTTTAAACAGTTTGTCATGCGGCGAAACAACTTTGCTCACATCAATCTTCTTGTTTCACTCAAGATTTAAACGCTATTTAAACATTTTGACAAAATAAAATCACTGATTTGCTGCATGGGTTTACGCAATCGTTCTACATCAGTCATGATGTAACCTGCTGTAACATCATTATTCATTTTATGATTAACCAGTCTTTTCGCAGCATACGCTGAAATATCCAAACTTTCAGCAATGGTGACAAAAGTTCTGCGTAAATCATGTACTGTAAACTGAATGCCTGTTGTCTCAATAACTTTTGCCATTTGTTTTCGGGGTTCGATAATATAACCGCCTGCACCCGTTCCTGGAAAGACATAATCATTAGACGTTTTTTCTCTACGCTGCTTTAATAATTCATATAGATATTCTGATAGAGGCAGTGTATGAGGCTGATGATTTTTAGTATTCAATATCGTTAGAGATTTTGCCTCTAAGTCTACATATTCCCATTTGAGTGTCGCCGCTTCCTGCCGGCGTAATCCTGAAAACAATAACAGCAATAAATAGCCGCGTAAAATTTCATTTCCAAGCTGCATCACACCTTCATGCCAGGCGCCTAATTCATGAGATTTAATATAGGTCTGGCGTCTTTCGATACGATACCAGGCACGAGTTTGAGAAAGCCGCTTAACAGGGTTTTCTGCAATTAATGAATGACCTTGTGTATCTTCATATTGACCAGCTGCAAAGTTAAATAATGCCCGCAACACTCGCATGGAAAGGTTCGCATACGCTTCGCCGTTTTCTTGCCCTAATTTGGTGTGATGCTGTGCAATCTTATCTTTGGTGAGCGAAAGCAGAGGTTTATTTTTCCAGTCTGTAAATGCAGTTTCAATCAATCGCCTGTAATCATAGATAGTTTTATCAGCCAAATTCTTACGGGTATCCAGATAATCTTTAAACACATCACTTAAAGTAATGCGATGAATTTTTTCTGATTTCTTTTCGGCGGCGAGGTCAATGCCGGCGGCAATTTTGCACAATAGCTTTTGGGCTTCTTTGCGCGCTTGTTCTGCAGTCAATTCACCATAACGACCTAGCGTAATTCTTCGCACTTTGCCTTTGACCAGTTTTTCGATAACAAAACTTTTTATGCCGCTCTGGGTCACCCGCAGCGCAAAACCTTTCAGTTCTTCATCACGATAAAAAACCTGATCCTTATCTTTGGGTGTTTCAGCTTTATCGACTATTATTTTCGTTAGCTTCATTATATACTTCCTCCCTTAAGAAGTCGTGTAGATGTCATGTAGAAACTATGTAGAAGAGATAATAAAAAGTGTTTCAAAGACCTTCTGAGTGATTATGACATAAAACACAATAAAATAAAGGGATTTATAAAATATTTCAAAGAATGTAGAAATAGTTAAAAGTTGTTAAAACAGGTATGAAGCTGATTTGTAATCAGTAGGTCGTTAGTTCGAATCTGAGCGTCAGCACCACTTAAATTTAAAGATTAACTTTTTAATTGAGAAAGAGAAAGTATTATGGCTGTTCCTAAATCGCGGAAATCCCGATCCCGTACGGGGAAAAAACGGGCGCACATGGCGCTAAATCTTCCTGCATTGAGTATTGATCCTGAAACCGGCGAAGTGCACAGACGACACCATATCACTGAAAGCGGTTATTACCGCGGCAAACAGGTTGTTGAACCAAAAGAAAGAAAATCCGGCGCTGAAGAGGAATAGAATACATTGACCGCTATTCGCATTGCGTTAGATGCAATGGGCGGGGATTTTGGTCCTTCCGTTGTCATTCCCGCTGCTTTGCAGATGATCAACAGATATTCCATGCTTGAACTCATCCTCGTGGGTGACGAAACGATTATTCGCCAGCATCTTAACGAACTTCACGCAACAGAAGGCTTAAGGCTTGCTATTCGTCATGCTTCCCAGCAGGTTGCCATGAATGAGTCATTGGTAACAGCGCTGAAACATAAAAAAGATTCTTCTATGCGGGTTGCTATTGATCTGGTCAAAGAAGGAGAGGCACAGGCTTGCGTTAGTGCAGGTAATACGGGCGCTTTGATGGCAACAGCTAAATTTGTATTGAAGACTTTGCCCGGCGTTGACAGACCTGCCATCATTACCTCGATTCCCACCATGAGCAAAAAACCTGTCCGTGTTTTGGATTTGGGTGCCAATGTGGATTCCCGACCGGAGCATTTATTACAATTTGCCATCATGGGAACTGTATTAACGACCGCGGTTGATAATATCAGCCGTCCGACTTTAGGTTTATTGAATATTGGCCATGAGGATATTAAAGGCAACGAACTGGTCAAACAAACTTCACAGCTTCTGCAAAAAAATGCGGCTGTTAACTATATCGGCTACGTTGAAGCTGATGAAGTGTTCAAAGGCGAGATTGATGTTGTTGTCTGTGATGGTTTTGTTGGTAATGTTGCGTTAAAAGCCAGTGAAGGCACTGCCCGCCTCATGGGGCACGTATTGAAAGAGGCGTTTCAGCAAAATTGGCTGACCCGGATTGCGGGTTTGTGTGCCATGCCCGTGTTAAAAATGTTACGTAAACAGATGGATCCCGCGCGTTATAACGGCGCGAGCCTTCTGGGATTGCAGGGCATCGTTGTAAAAAGCCATGGTAACACGAGCGTTTGGGGATTTTCCCATGCTATTGAAGAAGCCATTCTTGAAGTGAAAAAAAATGTGCCTTCCAGGATTGGCGGCGAAGTGTCAAAATTATTAAGCAAATCAGAAACTTTATTAGATTCGGAAATCCCCCCGCTATGATTTATACACGAATTGCAGGCATCGGCGCGTATTTGCCGCCCAATATTATGAGTAATGAAGAACTCAGCAAAACTGTTGATACCAGCCATGAGTGGATTGTAGAGCGTACGGGTATTGAGCGCCGTCATATTGCAGGTATCGATGAAACTGCCAGCAGTATGGCTGAAGCTGCAGCCAGAGAAGCCATACGCGAAGCGAATATTTCGCCTCAGGATATTGATTTTATTTTAGCTGCTACAGCGACACCTGATTTTCTTTTTCCCGGCGTTGCCTGTCTGATGCAAAATCGTTTGGATACGGGCACTTGTCCTGCTTTGGATATTTCCGCTGCCTGTTCAGGATTTATTTATGGTCTCAGTATTGCAGATCAGTATATTAAAAATAATCTGGCAAAAAATGTATTGTTAATCACCACTGAAGTCATGTCGCGTTTATTGGATTGGACGGACAGACGCACCTGTATTTTGTTTGGAGACGGTGCAGCCGCAGTGGTTCTGCAACCCAACGAAAATCCAGGCGTGCTTTCCACGCATTTACATGCCGATGGACATTATAAGGATTTACTGTGGGTGCCCAGTCCGCTGGAGTCACAAAGAAAAGAGGGTGTTAAAGCGCATGTTAATATGCAGGGCAACGAAGTTTTTAAGATAGCAGTAAACAGTCTTAGCAAAGCTGTAGATGAAGTATTAGAGCATAATCACCTGGATAGTGATGCTATTGACTGGTTAGTACCTCATCAGGCAAATTTTCGCATTATTCAGGCTATTGCCAAAAAGTTAAATATGTCCATGGAAAAAGTCGTGCTGACGATTGCAGACCAGGGTAATACCTCTTCTGCTTCTATTCCATTGGCTTTACACAGAGCAATCCGCGATGGACGTATCAAACGTGGAGAGACTTTATTGCTTGAAGCTTTCGGCGCAGGACTCACCTGGGGTTCAGCGCTGGTAAAATATTGAGCATCGCGTGTCAAACATCAACAGATTTTGCAGGTGCGCTATACTGAAGTTATGGCTGAAAAATATTTGCAGAGTGAATACTGGGGGTTGGTATGAAAATTTTACAAAAATTTGCTGTTTTCACTCAGCTATTGCTGGGGGTTTTTGTTCTTATATCGTCTGCCACAGCCAGCGCAGATCCAACCACGAATGTTGCCCGACTGAGTTATATCGATGGTGCGGTCACATATTCGCCATCGGGAGTGGATAATTGGGCATATGCAAAACTTAACCATCCCTTGATTACCGGCGATCGCCTGTGGGTTGACGCGAACGCCCGCGCAGAATTGCAGCTGGGTTCTGCTACTTTTCGATTGTGGTCTAATTTTTCCGCCCACTGTAATAATAATTATTAATAAACCAGAAATTATCCCGGCCAGGACATCATTGATACTGCTTTTAAATATATTCTTGCCTGAAGAAGCATCATCCATGTTGAATTAATCCTCTCAGCTTTTTTTTCTGGTCAGCGGGGCGGTAGTTTTTATTTTTTGAATCATTTTGGCGCGTGTATCATCATCAGCATGATAAATTTTTGTCCACCAGTCAGCAATTTCTCCGATAGTTTCGCCCGCTTCCGCACGTAAAAGCAAAAAATCATACGCTGCACGAAAGCGCGGATAGGCTAATAATTTCGGAATGGCGCGCCAATAACGTCTTTCCAAACGAAATTGAAAACGCCAGATTTCTTCAATGATGCCAGCAAACCGTTTGGTGATTTGCACGATATGTTGTTGCTCTTTCAAAGTTCGATTTATAGCCTCCTGAGTGGCCATGGTGTCAGACAGCCCGTGATGTTTTGCCCGTTCACGTTCAATTAAGAATGGATACCACAAAAAAACAGCTAATATAAATGCCGGATTCAGTGATTTATATTCCGCAATTCTAAGATCACTATTTTTCATTGCTGTGTGGAAAAGCTTCTCTACAGGATACTGATCAGGATGTGCCAGTACATAAGCACTGACGGGAAAAATTTCTTTGAAAATATCGTAGGATTTTAATAATTCATAAGTTTTTTGTGCATGGCCTTTGAGAAAAAGCTTGATCATTTCGTCAAATAATCTGGCCGGAGCTGTTTGATGCAATAGATAAGCCGCTTCCCGGATGGCATCTGCTGTTTTTTTCTCAATTTTAAAACCCAGTTTCGCTGCAAATCGAATAACGCGCAGAAGTCTTACCGGATCTTCCTGATAGCGTTGCAGCGGATCGCCAATCATTTTGAGCTGCTTTTTCTTTAAGTCCTTTAAACCGCCGCAATAATCAACAACTGAAAAATCAGCGATATTATAGTAGAGTGCATTGATCGTAAAATCTCGTCGTATGGCGTCTTCTTCAATCGTTCCATAGACATTATCGCGTAAAATCAGACCGCCGACAGAACGGGCTTCTTCGCCGGTGGCTTTGCTGTGATCAGCTCGAAAAGTCGCAACTTCAATAATTTCCTGACCGAAGCGAATATGTGCCAATCGAAATCTTCGGCCAATTAAAATACAGTTTCTGAAAAGATTTTTAATCTCTTCAGGCAAAGCATTTGTTGCAATATCAAAATCTTTGGGTGAGATATTCAATAGAAGATCGCGTACACCACCACCGACAAGATAAGCGGAAAATCCGGCATCTTTCAGACGATACAAGACTTTCAGCGCATTCGGGCTGATGTTGTCACGTGTAATATTGTGTTCCGCTCGCGGAATAATAAGAGGTACCCGGTTTTTTGGCATCAAATAACCATTTCATCCTGTTTCAAATTCATCTCGAAAAGTGTTATATAATAACCTAATGGCTCCCTTCGTCTAGTGGCCCAGGACACCGCCCTCTCACGGCGATAACACGGGTTCGACTCCCGTAGGGAGCACCATCATAAATCAATGACTTACGTTGATTTCAACCTAAAAAACTATTTCTCAGGTTGCAGAATAGCCGCGAGCTGCATCTTGCTGCTTTGGAAAAAATAGTTAATTCTGGAAAATATGGGATTTCCATCAGTTTTTGTGCCAGCGGGAAAGACAGAACGGCTATAGTTATTTTATATGCGTATGCCATGAAAATGCGATGATTTTGAGGAAAGCGACCGCCTTGCTTGTAATAATGACATCAGAAAAATTTCAGAAATGAAATCTTCGTTGTTTGAGGAGAGCTTTACTTTTTTCAGTGAAAGGTCGCCGCCATCCTTTCGTCACTATGATGCGGCTATTATGAAGTTTCATAGATAAAGTTTATCTAAAGTAAATAAGGGTTTATGAATTTTTAAAATTAATTTTATATTGTCCATTTTGATGCGAACACGCTATAATTATCGTTTTTGAGATCAAGAGAGATTTTTTATGTCATCACTACAAAGAACGTTGTCTATTATTAAGCCGGATGCAGTCAGCAAAAATATTATTGGCAAAATTTATAGCTGTTTTGAAACAGCTGGATTGAAAATTATTGCCGCTAAAATGACGCATTTGAGCAAAGCCCAGGCTGAAAAGTTTTACGAAATTCATCAAGCCAGGCCATTTTTTAATGATTTGGTCAAATTTATGATTTCAGGGCCTGTGTTGGTTTCTGTGCTTGAAGGCGAAAATGCCGTCTTGAAACATCGTGATATTATGGGTGCGACAAATCCCAAAGAAGCGCTGCCTGGCACTATTCGTGCATTATATGCAGACAGCATTGATGAAAATGCCGTTCACGGCTCAGATTCTGTTGAAAACGCTAAAATCGAAATAGCTTTTTTCTTTAACGACAAAGAAATTTATGAGCGTAGCCGTTAATTTACTGGATTTTAATCAAAAATCGCTTTCTGAGTATTTTTTAAACCAGGGAGAGAAAAAGTTTCGTGCGACGCAAGTCATGCAGTGGATACATCATTTTGGTGTATCCCAATTTGATCAAATGACTAATCTGAGTAAAATGTTAAGAGAAAAATTAGAGCAGAATGCGGTGATAGAACTTCCTCAAATATCCACTGAGCAAATTTCAGCCGATGGCACACGTAAATGGTTATTGAAACTCAAAGACAATAACTGTATCGAGACTGTATTTATTCCGGAAGATGATCGCGGGACTTTGTGTGTGTCCTCCCAAGTGGGATGTGCACTGAATTGCAGCTTTTGCTCAACGGGCAAGCAGGGTTTTAGCCGAAATCTGACGGCCGCTGAAATTATTGGACAAGTCTGGATAGCCGTACGATCTTTATCCAAACAGGGGACTTTACATGATCATCATGTCACTAATGTTGTCATGATGGGCATGGGTGAGCCGTTGTTAAATATAGATAACGTTGTTAGAGCAATGGATATTATGATGGATGATTTTGGCTATGGGCTGTCCAAACGCCGCGTGACATTAAGCACTTCAGGTGTTGTGCCGATGATGCAAAAATTAGCTGAAATCAGTGATGTGTCATTGGCGGTATCTTTGCATGCGCCGACGGATGAGCTTAGAAATATTTTAGTGCCTATCAACAAAAAATATCCCCTGGAACAGCTTATGGCTGTATGTAGAGATTATTTTAAAGATGAACCCCGTAGAAGAATTACGTTCGAATATGTCATGTTGGACGGTGTCAATGATCAAAAAGAACATGCACACCAACTTGTTAAATTATTTAAAGATAATGATGTGCCGGCAAAAGTTAATTTAATTCCGTTTAATCCCATTCCGTTGGCAGATTATAAGCGTTCGCCGCAGCGAGTGATTGATACATTTCGGGATATTCTGATGAACAGCGATATTGTCACTATGACGCGAAAAACACGCGGCGAAGATATCGATGCAGCGTGCGGCCAGCTTGTGGGTCAGGTGCAGGATCGCACAAGACGTACACAACAATATGCAGCAATAAGAAAAGGTGAATCCCATGAAGAATCTGATACGACTGAGTAGTTTGGTTTTTATATATTTTTCATTACAAGCTTGTGTTTCATCGGACAAGATTAATAATAGTCATCAAAATCTTAATCAAATAGCTGCGGATGATAATGTCAAATTAGGATTGGCTTATCTTCAAGAAGGCAATACGCCCAGGGCGAAAGAAAAGTTATTGATGGCAGTTGAGCAAGCGCCGCGATGGGCTGTTGCAAAAGATGCTTTAGGCTATTTTTTTGAGGTTACGGGCGATAAAAAAACAGCGGAAAAATACTATCAGCAGGCTATAATACTTTCGCCGTACGATGGTGCAAGCTTAAATAATTACGGCACTTTTCTTTGCCGGGATCACAGACCTGTTGAGGCGGAAAAAATGTTTCTTAAAGCTGCGATAATACCTGATTACTTAAATACAGCAGAAGCTTATGAAAATGCAGGATTGTGTGCCCTGACTATTCCTGATAAAAATAAAGCCAAAATTTATTTTGAGAAAGCGTTACAGCAGGAACCCCAACGTAAAATTTCAGCAAGAGAGTTAGAAAAACTCAATGAATGAAGTAGACTTATCTCTAAAACGCTCAGCCAGCGAATCCAGCACAATCGGTGAAAAATTACGCTATGCGCGAGAATCCAAAGGGTTTTCGCAACAGGAAATTTCCAGAGCATTATGCCTTTCTGTTTCTATCATTGATGCCCTGGAACAAGGTGCACATGAAAAATTGCCCGCACCTGTTTTTATCAAAGGTTATTTGAAAAACTATGCTGATTTTTTAAAGCTGTCTTTATCGCCAGAAGATATTCATATTCAGAAAACTTTAAAGAAACCTAAAAAGCAGTTTAAAGTTTCTGCCAAGACAACTATTGTATCTATTCTGTCAGTTATTGCTTATCTATTATTAAAGCTATTGAATTATGCAGTATTTCCAGTATTGTTATTACTCATTTTCCTCTGGTGGTATGAGAAACACCATGCGGCTGAAAAAGCACTTTCAATGACCAGTATCAGCATACAAAAAAATCCTTTTCCGCGGTTGCATTTACAGCCTTTGCCGCCTGATATTACGCCCTGGCTGGATTTTGAAAAAGGAAAATCTGAATGAGCACGCTAAAAATACAAGCTATTCGCGGTATAAATGATATCTTGCCTGATCAAACACGTCGTTGGAGGCAAGTAGAAAGTGTGCTGCGTAAAATTTTTAATCATTATCACTATGAAGAAATTCGTTTGCCTGTCTTGGAGAAAACAGAATTATTCAAGCGCAGCATTGGAGAAGTGACAGATATCGTCGAAAAGGAAATGTATACTTTCTTAGATAGAAATAATGAAAGTCTGACTTTGCGCCCCGAAGGAACAGCGGGGTGTGTGAGAGCAGCGATTGAACATGGGCTGCTCTATCACCAACAGCAAAAATTATGGTATGCAGGGCCTATGTTTCGTTATGAACGCCCTCAGAAGGGTCGTTATCGTCAATTTTATCAAGCCGGCGTAGAGACATTTGGATATCCAAATTATCTTATTGAGGCTGAATTAATCTTAATGATGGCGCGATTCTGGCAAAAATTAGGAATATCAGAAAAAATAAGCCTTGAGTTGAACTCATTGGGGACAATAGAATCTCGTGCAAAATATTGTGAGAAGTTTGTAGCGTATTGTCGCCGGCATAGTGAAATTTTAGATGAAGATTCTAAGCGCAGATTGGAAACTAATCCCCTGCGTATCTTAGACAGTAAAAATTCAGAGATGCAGCAGCTTCTCCAAGGAGCGCCCAATTTAAATGATTTCTTAGATGTTGAGTCCAAAAAATCTTTGGAAAATTTATGTAGTTTATTAGATAATATAAAACTAACATATAAGATCAATCCTCGTTTGGTGAGGGGATTGGATTATTATACGGGCATTGTTTTTGAATGGGTGACGCCGTTTCTGGGTGCGCAAAGCACGATTTGTGCCGGCGGTCGTTATGATGGACTGGTGGAGCAATTAGGCGGACAGCCTAACCCAGCCGCAGGTTTTGCGATGGGGTTGGAAAGAGTGGTTGAATTATGCAGTGATACGCCAATAAAATCGTCTCATGATATTTATATCATTTTTACAGAAAATACAGAAAAAACAGCTATGATAACTGCAGAAAATTTAAGAAATGTTTTACCAGCATTAAATATAGAAATGAATTGTATTGGTGGTAGTTTTAAATCACAATTCAAACGCGCGGATAAAAGCGGTGCACGTTTTGCACTGATTCTGGGAGAGGACGAAATGAGCAAAAATATGATAACCTGCAAGGATTTGCGGGAGGAAGCTCCCCAGATTTCTTTGGCCTTTGATAAAATGATCAGTCACTTAAGGAGTGTATTGTGAGTGCCTATTTAACAGAACAACAGCAGATAGACCAGATTGCTGCATGGTGGAAAAAATATGGTTTAAGTACAGTCATTATTTTTGTGATTGCGCTTGCTGCTGGTATTGGATGGCGTTTTTGGCTGCAGCACCGCGAAGTCAAGCTTGCGCGTGGATCAACGCATTATGAGGAATTATTGAACGCAGTTGTCAATGATGATACGGTAAATGCCATGAAAGAAGCTAATCTGCTCAAAAGCAATTATCGATATACGCCATATGCAGCCCTTGCAACACTTATGCTTGCGCGCGATTATGTCTATCAAAACAACTATTCGAAAGCAGAAAAAGAATTAACCTGGGTTATGAAACATGCCAGTACAAATTCATTGAAAGAAATTGCGCGCTTGCGATTTGCGCGAATCTTGAATCAGGAAGACAAACCTCAGGAAGCTTTAAAATTATTGGAAAAAACCAATGATGCGGCCTATCTTCCCATGATTAATGAGGTCAAAGGCGATAGTTTACTGCTCCTCAATCAGAAAGATTCTGCACGTACTGCATATCAACAAGCGCTTAGCAGCATTCCAGGCTACGCAGCGATGCGTCCTGTTCTCGCAATGAAGCTGAACAATTTAGCCGCAGGGAGCTCAAATCAATGAAATATCCAAAAATAGATTTTTTATTAAGATTATTAGGATTGGGATTAACAGCATCTCTTTCTCTGAGCGGCTGCGCGGCCATTACTGGTATAGGCAAAGACAACACACCCGCACCATCGCCATTAGTTAATTTTCAACCTCAGCTTCATCCTCATCAGGTTTGGTCAACACGTGCAGGAAAAGGCACGGATGAGCAATACCTTAATCTTGTGCCTGCTATCAATGGCAATGCTGTATTTACAGCAGATTATAAAGGCAACGTAACGGCTTTGGATCTTCAAAGCGGTAAAAAATTATGGCAAACCGATTTGGAAATACCGTTGATTGCAGGTCCAGGTGTAGGCCAGGGTATTGTTTTAGTTGGTAACAGTCAAGCGAGTTTGATTGCATTGAATCAATCAAACGGCAAGACTCTCTGGCATACTACACTCAGCAATCAAATTATTGCGCCGCCTGTGATTGCGGATGATATGGCGATTATTAAAACATTAGATGGCCAGTTATGGGCAATCAATCTTTCTAATGGCAGTATGATTTGGCGTCAGGGACATAATGTGCCATTTATGGTCTTATCCGGGGGCAGTCGTCCACAAGTTGTTGGCAATAAAATTATTATAGGATATGCAGATGGCAAGTTAGATGCTTATAGTTTACAAGGCAAATTATTATGGGAGATTGCTGTCGCACAACCACAGGGTGCTTCAGATGTTGAACAGATGGTAGATATAGTTGCTGATCCAAAAATATCGGGTAATACTATTTATGTTGTGACTTATCAGGGTAATCTTACAGCTGTAAATACAGATACAGGCAATGTTATTTGGCAGCAGCCTTTGTCTTCTTATTCAGGTCTTGCATTATCAAACCAGGCAGTCTTTGTCACAGACGCGGCAGGCATTGTGAGAGCGTATAATCGCGGCAATGGCCAACTGTTATGGCAGCAGGATAACTTAAAGTATCGCAAACTTACTGCGCCTGTTGTTGTTGGTAATTCAATTGTGATAGGTGACGGCGAAGGTTATCTCCAGTTTTTAAGCCAGTCTGATGGCAGTGTGATAGGCCGTGAGACTTTAGACAAAAATACACCTATCATGACCGCACCTATTGTCAATGGCAAGAATATCTATGTCTTAGATAGTGATGGATTAGCGGCGAATTATAGCCTCTAAAAAAGCATATTTTGGAAACGGGTTCTAGATTCCCGATCGATATCTTAGCGTACTTTTTAAATGTCTCATGTCGGGAATGACAACTTTTAATGTGAGTACTAACTATAAAATTAAATAAATCTCTCTAAGTTGTCATCCCCGCTGCCTAGAGGTTAGAAAAAATTACCAAGATTTCTAGCGGGGTGAAGTGGTCTAATAGAAGTGGACACAAAAGTTAAGAGAATAAGATAGACTTTATTAACTTAATGAGGTGTTCAAATGAATCAGGGTCGTAAAAAATATACAGTAGAATTTAAGCGTCAGATTGCGGGGGTCATTATAGTTCGACTCCCGTAGGGAGCGCCACAATTCAGCATCATTAATTATAGATATTTTCTTTTCAGACCAAGCGACATATAAGTTATAGCAATCATGGATAATCCGGCAATGACTAATGCAAAAGGCCATCCCAGGCTATGCGTAAAATATTCGCTGGTTATCTTGAGGATAAAAATGATTAAAAAAAGCGTGCCAAAAATCAGAAATATTTTATTTTTAAGATAAACGCTTAAAGATATTGCGCCAAAAGTCAGAAAGGGAAAAGCGATTTCCCAAAAAATATTTTGATGGGGTTTCCAATCACCCAGGCATAAAGCCGCGCCAAGAAATCCTAAAATTCCAAAACCATTGAGAAACCCCGACAGGGAAGCTTGTTTGCTGTCTGAAAAAGCATAGCCAAATAACATATAAGCTAATCCTGCGATAAGCGCACGGTATTCGTAGAATGTCGAAGTGTCGATATAAAGATTGTAGTTAATCAGAAAACTGGTCAGGCTGAAAAACAACCAGGTGCCAAAAATAATGCTGAATAATATAAAAATATTTTTACGGAAAACAAAATAAGAAAGCAGTTGGATGCTGAACATGATGCCTGAAATCAGTGTTTGTATGCCAAAACTTCCTGTATCATAACCCGCATGATCCAGGATAACCGATAAACCTGGCGGAGTAGTGAGGGCGAATACAAGATAAAATGCTGAACTGATCGATTCGGTTTTTTCCTCTCTGCCCAGCAATATTCCTACAAAATAAGCAGCAATGCCTGATCCTAATGTTGTCAGCACTTTTGTGCTGAAGCTTAATATTTCCCAATTTTGAACTAATAAAATGACAATGCCCAAAAAGATAATGCCGCCGCCAATGAAATATAAAATTTTTGTAATTTCTAATTTTTTTGTTGGAATCTGATGATGATTAATTTGAGTATGAAAACCCTCATCATAAGCAGCAATAAGTTCTTCTTTTGTGATGAAATGTTTTGCAGCAAGTATTTTAATCTCTCGCAATATCTCTGCTTTATTCGTCATGGTTTTATCCATCCCAGAAAACGGAAATGATAATTATTAGCAATATTCAGTTTTATCACAGCATGATGGCCTTTGAGATATCGTGAATGATAATTATGATAAGTGCCAAAAAATAATGAGAAAATTCCGCCGTCATTACCGCCAGTGACCATTTCAAATCCATCGGGTGATATTGGATTTATATCCAGATTTAATTTTTTGGCATCCTGAAAAAAAATTTCTTTGCTATTGTGTTGAGCGATATCATAAATATAAAATCTCGCATTATTTTTTTTGGATTTTTTTGCAATGACTAATTTTCCCTCTTGAATCAGATACTGCTGTTGACTGTTATCATAGGGGTAATAATTCTCTCCAGTGACATAGAGAAAATTAAATTTTGGATGTACTGTTATTTTGGGCCAATAAATACTGGCTGTAATAAATAAAATCATCAATATTGGAATAGAAAGGCCTAAAATTAAGGATACATTTTTTCTCATGTCCATTTTATAGATACTCCTGCCATAAAATATGAATCGCTATGGCAATGACGACAGTTAAAAAAACAGGCCGGATGAATTTTGCGCCGAAACGAATGGCGGAATGTGCGCCAACATATGAACCCGCCAATAATCCCAGTCCCATAATTATACCAATAGTATAGTTGATATTATTTAAAATTATAAAAGTTAATAAAGCAACAAAATTACTGATAAAATTCATGACTCTGGCAACCCCTGATGCACTGAGTAAATCCATTTTATATTTTGCCATGACAAAACAAGTCCAGAAACTGCCTGTGCCTGGCCCGAAGCAGCCGTCATAAAAACCTAATAGATTGCCCAGTAAAAAACTTGAAGTGCGAGGCGGTTTAAAATTTTTAAATTGATTAAAATCCCGATTTTTATCGGGTTTAAAAATTCCAACATAAACAGCTGCGGCAATGATAAGAACGGGTAAAAATTGTCTTAAAAAATGCGCGGGTAAAAAATAGTTAATCACAACGCCGATTAAAGCGCCTATAGCAGCAGCGAGAATACAGGCTTTCCAAAGACGTGGATTCAGGATTTTTCTTTGTATAAAAATTCTCGATGTGTTAAAAGATCCAAAAGTGGCGGCAAGCTTATTTGTCCCTAAAGCAATATGCGGCGGTATGCCGATAGATAGCAGTACAGGGAGGGTGATTAATCCGCCGCCGCCTGCAATGCTGTCAATGAAACCGCCCAGAAAACCTGTACTGGCGAGTAATAAGAATATCTGATCAGTCATTTACTTTTGTGCGCGCAACTCGAACCAGACACCCCACAAAATCGCCAGCGTACACGCAAGACCGATACCTAATATCCAGGCAAAATACCACATAATTTTATCCTCAATAAATATTTAATAAATTCTTTCGCTGATTTTGCCTCTGAGAACATAATAGATCCAGCTGGTGTAAGCTATGATAATGGGTATAAATATCAATGCAGAGACGAGCATGATCAACAAAGTCAATTTACTCGATGATGAATCCCAGAGCAATAAACCCATATTGGGGTGAGTGGAAGAGGGTATAATAAACGGATACATGCTGGCGCCCACTGTTGCAATGACGCCTGCAATACATAAGCTGCTCAAAATCCAGGCTGATTTATAGGCTCTTATCGTTAAAAGAAAAAGGGCAAATAAAGCGCCCAAAAATCCTGTCAGTGGTGCGGCTATCCATTGAGGGTGAAGTTGATAGTTATTTATCCATGCACCCGTTTGCGTTACGACTTGTTTATATAATGGATTCGAAAATCCATCAGGTAAACTTGGCGAAGCTAATATATAGCCTTTAATATGATAGGCGATAAAATATCCTGCCAATATAAATAATAATATAAATATCATACTGCCGCCGCGTGCGTAATTTCGTGCACGATTCTGAATATTACCGCCAGTTTTAATACACAAAAATATGCCGCCGTGCATGACCAGCATCATATCGTTTCCATGATGCCCAATAAGACTGAAAGTCCCAATGTCAGCGGCACAAAAATAAAATGAAACATGGCAGTCAGGCCAAACTGCAATCGGGATAATTCAACGACATCAAGACTCATGTGTGTCCCCTTGAGAATAGCCAAATAAGTGAGCAGAAATATTGTCAGGTTTTAGAGATTTATCGACAGGATGAGAGAAGCAGAACAGCCAGAGAAAATAGAGAATAGTGAGTTTGATCATCAGCATGAGGATGATTTCAATACGAAGAGAGCGTCTTTTTTGTGCCATTTTATCCGTCTCGCTTGTTCAAACGGGCGGATTATAACATATTATTGATGAATTTGGGGTATAATATTTATGCAATATTAAACCCAGATAGATATAGGCAAATGCTTATTATGATATTCCCCATTGGTACAGAAGATTTTGGCAGAGTCATTCATCGCAAGCTGGACTTTATCGATAAAACTTTATGGATAAAGGCCCTTTTTGATGACAAAGGAACAGATGTTGTGGTTTACACGCGCCCGAGGCGTTTTGGCAAAACTTTAAACTTATCCATGCTGCATTATTTTTTGGCAGAAGTTGTCAATGGCGAAAAAACCCGGGGTATGTTTAATAACCTCAAAATTGCAGAATTGGGCAATGAATATATGCAGTATCAGGGTAAATATCCTGTCGTCACTATCACGTTTAAAGACGTTAAAGAATTGAATTATGAAAATGCAAGATTAAAATTATCCAACCTGATGGCTGATATCTATGACGAATATCGGGAATTATTATCCAGTCAAAAACTATCTGATAAACAGAAAAAGGAATTTGAAGTTATTTTAAATAAAGAAGCCAATGAAGTTGATTTGCAATTAGCGCTTAAAAAATTAACGCATTATATCTACCTGCATTATGGCATTAAGCCATGGTTTTTGATTGACGAATATGATACGCCAATACTCACAGGATATATGAATGGTTATTATAATGAAATGATAGAATTCATGCGCGGCATGCTTGGAGCTGCTTTAAAAACAAATTCGTACATAGAAAAAGCGGTTATAACAGGCATATTAAGAGTTGCGAAAGAAAGTTTATTTTCTGGTGTAAATAATTTAAAAGTTTATTCAATCTTAAATTCAAAACACAGCGAATATTTTGGTTTTACAGAAGAAGAAGTCAATGGCGCGTTAAAGAAAGCTGATTTATCAGATAAAGCGGCAGCAATAAAAGAATGGTATAACGGTTATCAAATTGGTGATACTGTTATTTATAACCCCTGGTCAATTGTCAACTGCGTTGATGAAAAGGGCATGATTGTTCCTTATTGGGTCAATACAAGCGACAACCAGTTAATTAAAGATTTATTCAAAATAACCCCGATAGAATTTAAAGCTGAGTTTGAGAAATTATTAAGCAGCGAGGCTGTTGAAAAATTAATCAGTGAAAACATGGTTTTTGAATTTTTAAAAGTCAATCCTGCGTCGTTGTGGAGTTTATTGTTGATGAGCGGGTATTTAAAACCTGTATCTACACGCCAAACAGATCAGGGAACATTTGCAGAGCTTGTTATTCCCAATAGAGAAGTGAGAAATTTATATCGGCAGATAGTTGAACAATGGTTGTCTAATGGTCATGGGATAGAATGGTATAACAAATTTATAGAGGCGTTGATAACAGGCAAAATAGAAGACTTTAAAAGATATCTTCGGATCATTATTGAGCAAATAACCAGCTATCATGATTTTGCCAAAGAACCTGAAGCTTTCTATCAAGGATTGATGTTAGGTTTTACAGCAAGCTTACATGCAGCAGGAAGCTATCAAATAAAATCCAATAGAGAAAGTGGTCTGGGGCGATTTGATATTATGTTGATACCCAAGGACATTTCTCGCTTGGGGATTATTATAGAACTTAAAGTCAAAGCTGAGACAGAAAGCCTGGAAGAAGCCGCCCTGCAGGCGCTGACACAAATAACAGAGAAAAAATACGCCGAAGAACTTAAATCATTTGACATCAAAAAAGTCCTAAAAATAGGCATTGGCTTTTGCGGAAAGGAATTTGCATTGATTGCCGTTTAATTGCCATAATTATATAACTATCTTATAATTTAAGTGTAGGATTTATTAAATTATCGATCATAAATAAAGAGGATTATCCATCATGGTTATGGCACATGCAGTATTGCTTTCAGAAATTTTTGAAGAGCGTTTGGCGACGAAAGAAGACCTGGTTGCTGTGAAAACTGAACTCAAGGGAGATATAAACGCTCTGAAAAGTGATGTTGACATTAAATTTGCAGAATCAGAATCCAAAATGATCAAGTGAACGCTGGGCATCGTGCTGGGCGTATCGGCAGCACAGGCAGCGCTGATTATTTCTGCGTTGAAGCTGTTTTTGCATTAAGTCGTATTTTCTGTTCAGAAAAAATATTTTGCAAAAAATCTGGGAATTTATGAAATCTTAAGATTTCTGGAGTATAATTAAATAATAAATACGGGATAAAAACTAAAAAGTCAGACTATGAAAAAAAAATATGTTGAATTTGAATAAACGTAGAATGGGAGAGAAGATATGGAAGAGATATCTGATAAAAAACCTAAAAAATCTAGTACTTATGTGCTAATTGGAAATAGGATGCTGAGCAAGGAGCAGAAGGAAATTTCTAGAATTTTTGGTGAGAAAACCCAGTATACGGAAAGATTGAGTGCTTTCCGCCAACTTAAGGCAAAAGATCAGTTTAACGTATATAAAGCATTACAATTTCGAATGGAAGGTGTGGAAGCAAAGCGAAAAACAGAAAATTATACCCCTACTAAAGATGATCTTCACGCCCTTCTCATATTAGCTGATTTTCAAAAATTTGGTATTGAGAACCAATCAGGCGGATATCTGTTAAAGCCCGTAGAGAAAGCGAAAGGGTATATTTATGACGATAAAGAAGTGGGTGAATACAATAAAGCAGTTCAAGAAATTTTTGACGTTGCCCATAGTAATCATGAATTGTTAAAAGAGTTGAGTGAACTAACTAAAATGGGTCGTTTAAACACTGATACTATTAGTGTTCCGACTGAGGTTCGAATAAAATTCAGCGAGTATAATGACTTACTGGAGTTTAATAAGCAGGAGGCTTGTACTACGTTAAAGGGCTTAAGTTCGGGTTATGCCAAGAAACGGGACGAGGCAGATACGATGGATTTTGGTGAGTATAATATTATTAACACATCTGGTTACGATGAACAAAATGAAGAGAGTAGGAAAATTTTTTTTAAGTACTTATATGCAAAAAAACATGACTTGACAGACTTGGCAGTTCAGAAACTTGAAGATAATAAATCCTTGCCAAAGAAATCTAATGTGTTTGATAATGTTTTGCATAACCGCACAAACCTTGAGAATTGTAGGGAACTTTTGAGTAATGAACAGAATAAGAAAATAATTACGAAGCAACTGGATGGTGTTGAACAAGGAACTTGGAATTATGTTGTAAAATGCTTTGCTGCAGTTGCTATGATTATTTTTCCTCCATTGGCGATTGCTGCTGCTATTGCTTCAAAAGATAAAAAAGGGACTTATGATATTAATGCACCTGAAGGCATTAAAGCTGTAAATGTTGCTGAAAATATTGGGAAGATATTCTCAAAGCCGTAGAAAATCAAAAGCCTTATAACGTTGCTCGAATCTTAATCCGGGCGGCGTTTTTTTATTTCTTTTGTTTCTTTTCACTTTTTTAATTGTATTGATTATTAATTTTGAAAATGCTATTTTCAAAATGCAAAAAAAATCTGATGATCATAAATCTAATTTTATTGAGGTTTTGATATGAAAAATATTGAACAGACAGATGTATTGGACGAGGAAGAAATCACCTTGGCGGAACAATTTGAGCCAAGGTATTTTAATCCGCGTAATGATGTCGCGTTCAAGAAAGTCTTTGTCAATCACGTGGATTTGACAATGAGTTTTCTCAATTCCACCTTAAGACTTGAAGGCGATCGAAAAATCGTCAAAATAGAATTCCTGCCTACAGAACGCCTGCCTGTCACGGCGGAAGCTAAAAAATCCATCCTGGATGTTTTATGTACGGATCAAAAAGGACATCAATATATTATTGAAGTACAAAATAAATATATGCTCAATTATGTGCAGCGTGTCCAGCATTATGCCTCGCATTTGTACTCAGGACAATTAGAGAAAGCAGACAACTATCTTAAACTTAAGCCTGTTACGCTTTTAAGCATATTGAACCATTCCATATTTCCTGATGATGTGAGTTATTTAAGCTTTCATCATAATATCGAAAAAGAAACCAAAATCAGTTATTTAAACGACATGTCATATGCTTTTATAGAACTTTCAAAATTTAATAAAAAAGTAGAAGACCTAAAATCCACAGAAGATTATTGGATATTTATGATGAAAGAGGCAGCCTATCTCAGAGAAGCGCCAAAACACGCACCGGAAGAAGTCAAACAAGCCTACGGTATATTGGAAAAACACAAATGGACGCGATTGGAAAGGTTGGCTTATGAGCAAGCCAAAATTGGACTGATGGATGATCTGGAAGCCATCAGAACTGCCAGGGTCGAAGGTATGGCAGAAGGCAGGACAGAAGGCAAAGCCGCAATGCTGTTGGAAATTATGCGGATAAAATTCAAAATAATTCCCGAACAACTGGAATCTGCAGTTATGCAAATGAATGTTGATGAATTGTCAGCATTAAGTTCACGAATACTGGATGCTAAAACCCTCAAAGATATCTTTCTTGATTAAAACACTTTTCACTTGCTTCCTGATTTTGAGAATGTTATTTTTCATATTCTTGCATCACAGGCACGTAGCTCAGTGGTAGAGCATCACCTTGACATGGTGGTGGTCGGTGGTTCGATCCCACTCGTGCCTACCAATTCTTATGATAATTCACGTTGTTGTAGATTAATTTGATAGAGAATGTTTTCTTTTAGCCTGGCATAAAATATGATCTCAATTACCCTCCCAGACGGGACACAAAAGTTATTTGAAAAACCAGTCACAGTGGCTGAAATCGCGGCAGGCATTGGCGCAGGTCTTGCAAAAGCTGCGCTGGCGGCCAAAGTCAATGACAAATTAGTCGATACGTCTTTTCTGATCGAAAAAAATAGTGATTTGAAAATTATTACTGAAAAAGATCCCGAAGGTTTAGAGGTTATCCGCCACTCTTGTGCGCATTTATTGGCACAGGCGGTTAAAATTTTATTTCCCACCGCACAAGTGACTATTGGTCCTGTAATAGAAGACGGTTTTTATTATGATTTTGCTTATGAGAGACCATTTGTATTAGAAGAACTGGAAATTATTGAGAAAAAAATGGTCGAATTGGCAGCGCAGGATTTTGTTGTCCAGCGCAAGACTATTTCTCGCGAAGAAGCTATAAGTTTTTTTAGACATCTGGGCGAAGAGTATAAAGCCAGAATTATCGAAGATATTCCGCCCAATGAAACGCTCTCACTTTATCAGCAGGGAGATTTTATTGATCTCTGCCGAGGCCCTCATGTGCCCGATACAGGCAAAATAAAAGCATTTAAACTGACTAAAATCGCAGGTGCCTATTGGCGCGGTGATTCGAATAATGAAATGCTCACGCGTATCTATGGCACGGCCTGGGCAAATAAAAAAGATCTCGATGCGTATCTCACCCGACTCGTAGAAGCTGAAAAACGTGATCATCGAAAAATTGCCAAAAATTTGGATCTCTACCATATTCAGGACGATGCGCCCGGCATGATATTCTGGCATCCTAACGGCTGGAGTATTTATCAGGAAGTCGAGCAGTATATGCGCGAAGAGATGCGCAATAATGGTTATCTCGAAGTGTGTACGCCTCAAATAGTCGATATTTCTCTCTGGAAAAAATCAGGACATTGGGACAAATTTCGCGACGATATGTTTAGTTTGGAAACAGATGACAGACATTATGCCATCAAGCCTATGAACTGCCCGTGCCACGTGCAGATTTTTAATCAGGGTCTAAAAAGCTATAGAGATCTGCCTTTGCGGCTGTCTGAATTTGGTTCCTGTCATCGCAATGAAGCCTCTGGCGCTTTGCACGGATTATTCCGTACTCGTAATTTTACGCAGGATGATGCCCATATTTTTTGTACGGAAGATCAAATCGAATCAGAAACCAATAGATTTATAGATTTACTATTTAAAATATATCAGGATTTTGGTTTTAATGATGTGATAGTCAGATTGTCAACCAGACCTGAAAAACGTGTAGGTTCTGATGAGGTCTGGGATAAAGCCGAAAAAGCGCTGGCCAGTGTATTAAATAAAAAAAATCTCGATTGGCGGGAGTTACCAGGCGAGGGCGCTTTTTATGGGCCTAAAATTGAATTTATTCTTAAAGACTGCATAGGGCGTACCTGGACGACAGGTTCCGTACAGCTGGATTTCTCAATGCCCGGGCGGCTTGAAGCATGTTATATTACTGAAGACGGGACGCGTAAAACACCCGTGATGCTCCATCGTGCAATATGCGGTTCGCTGGAGCGGTTTATTGCCATATTGCTCGAAAATTATGCTGATCAATTACCTTTGTGGCTTTCGCCAATACAGATCATGATCATGAATATTACAGATGCGCAGAAAGACTATGCAGAAGAAATCACTGAAAAACTTAAAAAATCAGGTTTTCGGTGTAAATCAGACTTGAGAAATGAGAAGATCGGCTTTAAAATCAGAGAGCACACTGTAAAGCGTATTCCTTTTCAATTAGTGATAGGCGAAAAAGAAAAAGCGCAAAATACTGTAACAGTGAGAACTTTGCGTGGAAAAGATTTGGGTAGTATGTCATTATTAGATTTTACAAACATGATGCAGGACAAAATAGCGCAGCGATCCCGTGCACCTGTAGAAATGAAAACGGAGGATTGACACATTAGCGTTGCAGAAAAAGCGACAAGAGTAAATGAAGAAATTAAATCGCCCCAGGTACGTCTGATTGGTGAAAAAGGCAATCAACTGGGAATTGTTTCTAATCAGGAAGCACAAAAACAGGCAACCGAGGCAGGTCTTGATCTGGTTGAAATTGCGCCTAATGCTGAGCCGCCTGTCTGCCGTTTGATGGATTATCGAAAATATCTGTTTGGAGAAAACAAGCAGAAACAGGCAGCCAGGAAAAAACAGAAAAAGATTTCTGTAAAAGAAATGTCTTTCCGGCCCAATACTGATACGGGTGATTATCAGGTAAAATTGAAAAAAATTCTGGGTTTTTTGCAAGACGGAGATAAAGTTAAAATTTCTCTGAAATACAGAGGCCGGGAAATGTCTCACCAGGAGATAGGTCTTCAGCTGATTGAAACGCTGAAGATTGATTTAGAGAATTATGCAGTGATTGAGCAGGCACCAAAACTCGAAGGGCGGCAGGTATTTATGTTAATATCGCCTAAAAAGAAGTAGGGCTTAAGTAAAGAATCGGGGGAGTATTATAGAGATGGCAAAAGTCAAAAAGATAAAATTGAAAAGTAACAGAGGCGCTGCAAAGCGTTTTAAAAAAACTGCGGGCGGCATTAAACACCGCTGCGGGTTTCGTAATCACATATTGACCAAAAAAAGCCAGAAGCGTAAACGTCAGTTGAGAAGCCCCGGCATGGTTGATAAGTCTGATGTGCTTTCCGTAACACGCTTATTGCACGGGTCTTAATTTTTAGAATATTGGAGAGAAGTTACAATGGCAAGAGTTAAACGAGGTGTCACGGCGCGAGCACGGCACAAAAAAATTCTTAAAGCTGCAAAAGGTTATCGTGAAGCAAGAAGCCGCGTTTACCGTGTGGCGAAACAGGCAGTTACCCGCGCAGGACAATATGCCTACCGCGACCGTAAAGTAAAGAAACGCGAATTTCGCGGTCTTTGGATTGTGCGCATCAACGCTGCTGCGCGTGAAAATGGATTATCTTATAGTCTGTTTATGTCTGCACTGAAAAAAGGCGACATTATTATTGACCGCAAAGTGTTAGCGGATATTGCTGTTTTTGACAAGCCAGGATTTACGAATCTCGCTGAAAAAGCCAAAACTATTTTAGCTGCTGTTTAAATAACTTCAAAAATTGTTCCACCGCGTTTTCTAAATGGTAATGTTTGTATAGGGGCGCTGCTTGCCAATGGCATTCGGTTAAAGCCATTTTCTCCACCCCGGCGTCATTGCGAGCCCTGCGTCTTTTTGCAGGGCGAAGCAATCCAGAACTACGATAGGGAGTTATGCCTGGATTGGTGATCTTGCAAACCTGGCTGCTGGATTGCTTCGGGCTTTGCCCTCGCAATGACGCCGGGGTGGAGAGAATGTTTGTAGAGCCTTATTAAGGCAGTTTTGGCTTAACCGAATGCCATTGCGCTGCTTGCTGCGCTTCTACATTTAGTTATATATTTGTCGCGAAGAGTAGTTACATTTTTTTAAAAATATGATGATTTATTTCTCGAAATGCTGATAATCTTTTAGAGAATGCCAGTATCCTCCCCATTGCCATCCATATTGTCTGAAAGTTCGCGTCACAATGCTGTTGGGATAAATCATGCCGGGCTGATTAAGATTTCGGTTGATATAAAGTTTGCCATTGCCTGGTAAAATGATCATATTATTTTTATGATGATAAATATACGGATTAAAGACAGGATTAATATCTACAGCCAATCCATACGCATGCTTTGAAAATACATTTTTATTTCCTGTCATCATTCTGCAGCTATAAGCAAAAGTATCATTATCTTCCAGCGCTTTTTGATCGTTATTATCATAATCTTCAAGCGGTTTCATTTTTGCAATGGGAAATTTAGCCTGATATAAAATTTTAAATATATGGATAACCTGATCTTTAACAGCTTGATTGACGACTAATATTCCCTGATGCGTTTGATGATCCAATCCCCAATAGGGTAATTGTAAGTTCACCAAATCATGAGCAGAAACAGGGCATGTTAGAGCAGCAGCCAACAAAAATTTACGCATGAAAATTATATCACCGCCAATAGTTCATAATGATTTTCATCTGATTTGACCATATTGACTATCCGGGTATTTTCAGCCAAATCAGTTAGAGACGCTAATTTGAGATGACAGAGCTGTTTTTTGAGTTTGCCCAGATATTGCATTCTGGCAATAATTTCCTGGCCCATATAACAGCCTTTGTTGAAGCTGATAAAAGTTAAGTGATGATAATTTAATTCATGGGGAGTAAATAAACCCGAAGTGTCTGGTAATATCACTGCTATTTTGTGTCGAATAGCCGATAATAAATCTTTCGGCGGTAAATTTAACTCTATTTCTTGTAATATCACATCTGAGAACTGTGCGTATTTTCCTAATGTTTTTAATACAATAGATATCATATCTTTAGGTAAATAAATTAAGAAATTATTCTGATCTTTGCAAATTTCAAAACTCGCAATCACACGGCCTTTATTATTGCATAAAGCAGCATAATGATTTTCTGCTGTGATTTCACGCATATCACACGTCAGTTGTCCCTGAAGAAAAGAAAAAGCATCTTTGCCTGAAACCTGAAGTGTCGATTGCACGATCATCATGATTTTTTCTGCTTTTGTTTCATACAAGCCATAAAGATAAATATTAAGAATAACGGCAATAAAATGGGCAAAAACAGGGGGAATAAAATCAGCGCGGCAAGAATCCAAATGCCTAATAAAATACTGACAATGAATATCCAAAGCCCCGCGAAAAGAAATATTAATATAATGCCTATTGAAATAGCAGAGATAGACGCAGCGAGTATTGCCCATGCACCGCCAGTAATGATAATAGCGCCGCCCATCAATGCCAAAAAGATATGCCAGCCAGCAAGGCAGATCAGTGCCAAAAATAACAGTGTAAATAAAAATTTAAACATGATAAATCATTCCTAAAAATATTGAACTATTGTACGATAGTTTGATTTTAACCGATTTTAAGCCTTACGGGCAGGACAGAAGGAAAAGCCATGAAAAAGCTGAAAAAGATTCTATATCTTTTGGGTGTCATGATGACAGGGTTTTTAATTTCAGCCTGCGTTCAGGAATTGAGGCATGCTCCGCCCCCTGTTATGGCAAAACAAAGCGTTAGCGCGACGACTTATCTTGCTCCTGTTGTCCATATTTATCATGCTGATCATGTCAATAAAGCCAGGCTTTCTCCCAATACTCCCATGAGTCAAAATTTTGTGATTAATGGCTTTGATCAGGTGCTTATCACAGGAAATGTTTCTGGTACTGTGAATGGTGGTCAATCTCAAAACCAGTTAGTGGTCAATGGCACGATTGAGTCGCTTAAGAATTTTTCTGCACGAACAAAAGGCGGAATTTTATATATAAGCTCATCCGAACCTGTGAATATATCACTGAATCTCGCTAATCCCGTTCGCGAATTAGCGAATAATGGCAATGGAAATATCGAGATGAAAAATATCGCCAATAAAAGCATGAAGCTGGGGTTCGGTGGTAACAGCGTGACCAATTTGAGGGGCGATCTTGTCTTATCCCGCATTGATCTTTCGGGTAATGCAAGATTAAGTGCTTACTGGGTGGATAGTTCAAACTTACATGTTGTTACACAAAACCAGTCGAAACTTTTCCTGGCAGGTGTTGTCACTAACCTTGATGTTATTGCGACGGACAATGCAGAAATTGACGCAAAATATTTGCGTGCTGACAATGCCTATGTTCGTACTGCGGATAATGCAGATGTGGGCGTGACGGTTAATCGCTCTTTAAGTACTTTATCGACAGATAGAAGTACAGTTTATTATTATGATAATAGCCGTGTTGGGCTTCACTACCTGGATAGCCATGGCTCAGCGCTGCGTATGAAAGGTATTCCAAATCAAAGTATCTATAAACAACCCTATGGTCAATGAAAATATTAGGCATTGAAACATCCTGTGATGATACAGGCGTTGCGGTTTATGACAGCGAATGTCATGAGATTTATCATGAAGTGTATTCTCAAACCGCGATGCACAACCAATATGGCGGTGTGGTGCCTGAGTTGGCATCGCGTGATCATATCCAAAGAATCATTCCCTTATTAAAATCTGTATTAGAAAAAGCCAAATTAAAAATAAATCAAATAGACGGCGTTGCTTATACAGCAGGCCCTGGATTGATAGGTGCATTATTGGTTGGCGCGTCATTTGCCCGAAGTCTTGCCTGGTCATTGAATAAGCCCGCTGTCAGCATTCATCATATGGAAGGGCACATGTTGGCGCCTTTATTGGAAGCCTCGCCGCCTTCTTTTCCGTTTTTAGCACTTTTAGTGTCTGGCGGACATACTCAATTAGTTTATGTTAAAAATATTGGAAAGTATAAGATTTTAGGCGATACGCTGGATGATGCAGTCGGCGAAGCGTTTGATAAAACTGCTAAATTATTAGGTTTAGGATATCCTGGCGGCGCTGCGCTCTCCAGGCTTGCTGAAACAGGGAATGCTAAAAAATTTAAATTTACGCGCCCGATGATTAATCGCCCGGGTTTGGATTTCAGTTTCAGCGGATTAAAAACGCAGGTATTAACAACATATAAAAAAAGCAGCCTGGATGAACAAATAAAAGCAGATGTTGCTGCGAGTTTTCAGGAAGCTATAATAGATACTTTAGTGATTAAATCACGTCGTGCTTTGGAAGAAACACATCTCAATCAACTTGTTGTTGCGGGCGGTGTGAGCGCGAATAGATTATTAAAAAATAGATTAGAAGTTTTATTAGAAAAATATCAGGGCAAAACTTATTTTCCCCGATTAGAGTTTTCGACAGACAACGGCGCAATGATTGCGTTTGCAGGATATCATCGCCTCAATGCAGGCCAGCATGATGATTTAAAAATTAAAGCAACAGCACGCTGGGGGATGGAGAGTTTAAGTTTGCTGTAATCTCTGACAAACCCGCAAAAATCGAAAATATTTTTTATTTTCACTTGAATTTTGCCAAAACAAACTTATTTACGAGATACCGGGGTGGAGGATGTGTGTTGCATGCTGCTGGACATATGGTAATTTGGCGTGAATAGTTACAATTTAGCGTATTAATTTATTTTCAGGAGGCAAAATGTCCAAAAAAGCAGGTGAAATAAACGACGATGATATGATGGGTGGTGAAGAATTGATTAAAACAAAAGAAAAAGAAAAAACATCTGAACCGCAGGGCTTGATCGAAAATCCGGACAGAGCAGAGCTGGAAGCAAAATTGACTGAGGCTGAAGATAAAGTCTTGTCTTTAAAATCAGAAATGGAAGACATGCGGCTGCGTCTTGCTGCGGAGTCAGAAAACATACGCCGTCGTCTGGAAAAACAGATTGAGGAAGCCCATAAATACGGCATATCCAGATTGTTGGAAGAATTAGTGCCTGTATTAGACAGCCTTGAGCAAAGTTTGACAATACAAGACATTGATCATGAATTAGTGAAAAGCATGCGTGAAGGTATGGCAATGACACTGCAGATCATGATGAAAACATTGGAAAAATTTGGCGTAAAAACAATTAATCCTATTAATGAAATATTTAATCCCGCATTACATGAGGTGATGCTTGCACAGGAAAAATCTGATGTTTCGCCGAATACGATTATCGCTGTGATGCAAAAAGGCTATCAGCTGCATGACAGATTGATTCGGCCAGCGCGCGTGATGATTGCAAAATCTGGTACTTGAAAAAATGAGAATCATCCATATTCTGTAGAGACAGGGCAATGCCTTGTCTCTACAATTAATTTATTCCGGAGAAAATGTATGGCTTCTATAATTGGTATTGATTTGGGTACAACAAATTCCTGTGTCACTGTGATGGAAGGCGGCAAAGTCAAAGTGATTGAAAATAGCGAAGGTGCACGTACGACGCCTTCTATTGTTGCTTACACTGAAGCAGGGGAGACCCTTGTCGGGCAATCCGCAAAACGTCAGGCGGTGACCAATCCCAAAAGAACACTTTTTGCCATCAAACGTCTGATTGGACGTAAATTTAAAGATGACGTGGTACAGCGCGATGTTAAAATGGTGCCTTATGAAATCATGTCTGCTAAAAATGGTGATGCCTGGCTAAAAGTCGATAAACAGGAACTTGCACCTCAGCAAATTTCTGCGCAGGTTTTGGTCAAAATGAAAAAAACAGCAGAAGATTATCTGGGCTATCCTGTTACCGAAGCCGTGATTACTGTGCCAGCGTATTTCAATGATTCCCAGCGTCAGGCAACGAAAGACGCAGGGCGAATTGCAGGCCTTGAAGTCAAGCGCATTATCAACGAGCCAACAGCTGCAGCATTGGCTTACGGCATGGATAAAAAACGCGGTAACGTTGTCGTTGCTGTTTATGATCTGGGCGGCGGAACTTTCGACATTTCCATCATCGAAATTGCTGAGGTCGAGGGCGAACATCAATTTGAAGTATTGGCGACCAATGGTGATACCTTTCTGGGTGGTGAAGATTTTGATCTTCGGGTGATTGAATCCCTGGCAGCTGAATTCAAAAAAGAGTCAGGTATTGATCTGCACAATGATCCTCTGGCATTGCAGCGCTTAAAAGAAGCGGCAGAAAAAGCCAAAATTGAGCTTTCTTCTGCGCAGCAGACGGATGTTAACCTGCCGTATATTACAGCTGATGCATCTGGTCCTAAACATTTGAACATTAAAATCACGCGCGCGAAACTCGAATCTCTCGTCGAAGAACTCATCAAACGGACTATTGAGCCTTGTAAGATTGCCTTAAAAGATGCAGGTATTGATCTCTCTAAAATAGACGATGTTATTCTGGTGGGTGGTCAGACCAGAATGCCTAAAGTCCAGGAAGTGGTTAAAGACTTTTTTGGCAAAGAAGCGCGTCATGAGGTCAATCCTGATGAAGCCGTTGCGATAGGTGCTGCTATTCAGGGCGCTGTATTATCTGGTGAAGTCAAAGACGTATTGTTATTGGACGTTACACCGCTGTCTTTGGGTATCGAAACTTTGGGCGGTGTGATGACCAAGTTGATTGAAAAAAATACAACCATCCCCACCAAAGCCAGCCAGACTTTCTCGACAGCCGATGATAACCAGACGGCTGTGACGATTCATGTCTTACAGGGCGAGAGAGAACGCGCTTCGGATAATAAATCTCTGGGCAGATTTGATTTGACAGGCATTGCGCCTGCGCCTCGCGGTATGCCGCAGGTTGAAGTGTCTCTCAATATAGATGCTAATGGGATTTTGAATGTCTCTGCAAAAGACAAAGCAACAGGCAAAGCCCAGTCTATTGTGATTAAAGCCTCCACGGGTCTTTCGGAAGAAGAAATCAAGCGTATGGTTAAAGAAGCCGAAGCGCATAAAGACGAAGACCGCAAATTCCATGAATTAGTGGGCACGCGTAATCAGGCTGATGCCATGATTCATGGCGTGACCAAATCCATGACAGATGCGGGCGATAAAATTACTGCAGAAGAAAAATTGCACACTGAATCTATTATTCAAGAATTAAAAGAAGCCATGAAAACAGATGATAAATCTTTGATTGAAGAGAAAACCAAAGCGCTTACAGATGCGTCTGCGAAATTTGCTGAGCGGATGTATGCTCAGCCAGGTGAAGGACAAACTTCCGAGGCTCCTCAGGAAGAAGCGGCACAGACGAAACCTGAAGAAAATGTCGTTGACGCCGAGTTTGAGGAAATCAAAGATAAAGATAAAGAAGATAAGGACAAAGGATAAATAATGCCTAAACAGGATTACTACGAAACACTGGGTGTTGCGAGAAACGCTTCTGAGGATGAGATCAAAAAATCTTATCGAAAATTGGCGATGAAGTATCACCCGGATCGCAATCCGGGTGATAAATCGTCTGAGGAAAAATTCAAAGAAGTCAAAGAAGCTTATGAAACACTGTCGGATGAAAAGCGCCGGGCTGCTTATGATCAGTTTGGACACGCTGCATCAGAAAGCGGATTCAGCGGTTTTGGCGGTGCTGGTCCAAATGCAGGTTTCAGCGATGTTTTCAGCGATCTTTTTGGCGATATCTTTGGCGGCAGGCAACAGCAGCGCGGCGGCGGCCAGTCTCATGTGCAACGTGGCGCTGATTTACGCTATGAACTTAAATTAACTTTGGAACAGGCTGTTTTTGGAAAAACATTAGAGATTCGCATTCCCAGTTTAACAGCTTGCCAAAGCTGCAGCGGCACTGGTGCACGCAAGGGCTCCAAGCCTGTCACGTGTTCGACTTGCGGCGGTGTTGGACAAGTGCGCATGCAGCAGGGCTTTTTCTCACTCCAACAAACTTGTCCTGAATGTCATGGAAATGGGCGGATGATCATTAATCCCTGTCCTGATTGCCGCGGCGAGGGGCGTAAACATGAATATAAAACCCTTTCTGTTAAATTTCCGCCTGGCATTAATAATGGTGACCGCATTCGTTTAAGCGGTGAAGGCGAAGCAGGATATAACGGCGGCCCATCTGGAGACTTATACGTTGAAGTCCATATTCAACCTCATCCTGTTTTTGAAAGGCAGGACAATAATTTAATTTGCGAAGTGCCTGTCAGTTTTGCGCAGGCAGCATTAGGCGGCGAACTTGATATTCCCACTCTGGAGGGCCGCGTTAAACTTAAAATCCCCTCAGAAACACAAAGTGGCAAAATGTTTCGTCTCAGAGGAAAAGGTGTGAAGCCGATGCGCGGCAATACACCAGGCGATTTAATTTGCCGGGTGATTGTTGAAACGCCTGTTAACTTAACATCAAAACAAAAAGCTTTACTACAGGAGCTGGACGAATCACTTCGCAGTGAAAATATGCATAATCCCAAATCTCATTCCTGGTTTGCATCAGTGAAAAAATTTTTTGAAGAGAAGTTTTGAAGTCTGTTGTCATTCCCGCCGCTCAACATCTAAGAAGGACTCTAAGATTTCCAGCGGGAATCTGGTGCAACATTATATTTGTAGATAGAGACGCAAAATATTGCGTCTCTACTAGATTCCCGCTTGAAAATTTACAGTATTTTCTCATTGTTGAGCGGCGGGAATGACAACGTGGAAGGTAATATGCCAAAGTAAGGATTGCAATTCTTGTATGGCTTGATGTACGCTTTAAATTTGCCTTATCAGGAAAGAGGTTTTGATCATGACTGCAAAAGTTCCCATGACTCTTTGCGGTGCAGAAAAGCTGAAAGAAGAATTGCACCACTTGAAAACCATTGAGCGGCCGCGTGTGATTGCAGCGATTGCAGAAGCGCGTGCGCATGGCGATTTAAAAGAAAATGCAGAATATCACGCTGCTAAAGAAAAACAGGGCTTTATTGAGGCGCGTATTCGTGATATTGAACATAAATTATCTCATGCACATGTGATTGATGTTTCTGCGTTGAGTAACGAAGGCAAAGTGATTTTTGGTGCGACTGTTACTATCTTAAATGTTAATACTGAAGAAGAATTATGTTACCAGATAGTGGGTGAAGATGAAGCTGATATTAAATCAGGGAAAATTTCGGTGCATTCGCCTATTGCCCGTGCTTTAATTGGTAAATTTTCAGGTGATGTCACGATCGTACAGACACCGTCCGGACAGATAGAATATGAAATAATAGAGATACAGTTGATTGAAGAATCCAAAGCGGTCTAACCCTCTCCCGCAAGCGGGAGAGGGGAAAGCTATTGTTGATACAATTGTTGCGCCTGCAACGGCTTTGGGCCGTGCAGGTGTAGGTGTTATCAGAGTCTCTGGCCCGCTGGTTGTATATATAGCAAAAAAAATATCAGGCAAATTACCCAAACCGCGTTATGCGGCTTATACGGAATTTAAAGACCATCATGATAAAGTAATAGATAAAGGCCTGGTGTTATTTTTTCCTGGGCCCAATTCTTTTACGGGTGAAGATGTTCTCGAACTCCAGGTTCATGGCAGTCCGGTTGTGATAGATATATTGATTCAGCAAATTTTATCTCTGGGCGCCAGACTTGCGCGTCCAGGTGAATTTTCAGAGCGTGCGTTTCTCAATCACAAAATGGATTTGGTGCAGGCTGAAGCGGCTGCAGATTTAATCAACGCCGGATCTGAACAGGCTGCACGTGCAGCGATGCAATCTCTCGAGGGTGTATTCTCAGAAAAAATTGCTGATATTAATCATCAATTAATTCATCTTAGAGTCTATATAGAAGCTGCAATGGATTTTGCTGAAGAAGAAATTGACTTTCTGGGTGATAATAGTATTGTTGAAAAATTAGAAAACATTATTCAGAATTTACAGGATATTCAACATCAGGCAAAACAAGGGGCATTACTCCAGGAAGGCATGGTTGTCGTTATTGCAGGCAAACCCAATGCAGGGAAATCCAGCTTATTAAATCAACTTAGCGGGCGTGATAGCGCGATTGTGACGCATATTCCAGGCACGACACGTGATATTTTGCGTGAACGAATTTATCTCGACGGCTTGCCTTTAGAAATAATAGACACTGCAGGTCTGAGAGCCAGCGATGATCTCATAGAACAAGAGGGCATCAAACGCGCCAGAGAGATGATTACAAAAGCAGATTGTGTTTTATATATCAGAGATATTACTGATGAAGATAATATTAATCCAGAATCAGAATATACGGAATTGTTAAATCACCCAAAATTATTGTTGGTATATAATAAGATAGATTTAAAACCCCTCACCCGTCCTTCGGACACCCCCGCAACAAGTGTGGGGCAGGCTCTCTCCCGCAAGGGGAGAGGGGAAAACATTTTCGTTATAAAACTTTCAGCCAAGACAGGCGAGGGGATAGATGTACTGAAAAAACATCTCAAATCTTATATGGGATTTGAAGAAAAAGCAGAGACGGGTTTTAGTGCAAGAAGAAGACACCTGGACGCGCTAAGGCGTGCAGATGAATTTTTAATCCATGCCAAAGATCAACTGCTTAATTTTAAAGCTTTGGAATGTGCGGCTGAAGATTTGCGTTTGGTGCAGCAGGCTCTCAACGAAATCACTGGCGAGTTTACCAACGATGATTTATTGGGTAGAATATTTTCAAGTTTTTGTATTGGCAAATAAAAATAAACTCAGGCAATGATTTCTTTTAAGATCGAACCAGTGTTATTATTCAAGGAGTGTCAGATATGCAAAAGGCAAAAGGTTTTACCTTAATAGAATTAATTATTGTTATTGTAATTATTGGTATTTTAGCAGCAATAGCTATTCCCAGATTTATTAACCAGGCAAGCAATGCAAGAAAAGCTGCTTTGAGTGGTTTGGCTGGTGGATTGAATAGTGCGGCAAGCCTGGCGGCGGCCAGTTATCGGGCAGCCAATAACCCTGCTGCAACGACTGCTGATATGGATGGCACAGCGGTGGACGTTATACCAGGAACTGGCGCAGGCAACGGTTTTCCCAAGGCAACTGCAGCGGGTATTGGTACTGCTGTTAGAACCTTGCAAGGCTTTACAGCCGCTTATGCAGGCACAACTGCAACGTTTGATTTCACCACAGCGATTGCTAACTGTAATGTGATTTATAGCGAAACTACAGGTACTGCAACCATTACCAACACAGGTTGTTAAGTTGTTATGACGCTCTATGATCGTGCGTGTCAACACATCCCTGGAGGCGTGAATTCACCCGTTCGCGCCTTTCGGGGAGTTGGCGGTGAGCCAGTTTTTATTTCACACGCCAGGGGCGCTTATATCTATGATGAAAATAATAAACCTTATATAGATTATCTTGGCTCATGGGGACCCATGATTTTAGGTCATGCACATCCAGAAGTGATTTCAGCTGTTGAAAAAGCAGTTCAGAATGGATTGAGTTTCGGTGCGCCGACTGAGATTGAAATAGAATTAGCAGAATTTATCTGTAAGCTTATACCCTCTATAGAAATGATCAGAATGGTTAACTCAGGCACGGAAGCGGCAATGAGTGTTATTCGTCTTGCGCGTGGATTTACAGGCAAAAATAAAATCATCAAATTTAACGGCTGTTATCATGGTCATGCCGATAGCTTATTAGTTAAAGCGGGTTCTGGTGCGCTCACTTTGGGTGTTCCTGATTCTGCTGGTGTTCCTGAAAGTTTTACTCAGCATACGCTTATAGCAGAATATAATAATTTAGATGATGTCGTAAAATTATGCCAAAAATATAAAAACGATATAGCTGCGATTATTGTTGAGCCTGTTGCGGGTAATATGAATTGTGTCTTACCCAACAGTGATTTCTTATCAGGGCTAAGACAAATCTGTGATAGTGATAACAGTCTGTTGATTTTTGATGAAGTCATGACAGGATTTCGTGTGGCATTAGGTGGTGCTCAGGCAAAATATAACATCAAACCTGATTTAACGATATTAGGAAAAATTGTTGGCGGCGGCATGCCTGTAGGTGCTTTTGGCGGGGGAAAATACATCATGGAGAAAATCGCACCATTGGGGCCAGTCTATCAGGCAGGGACGTTGTCTGGCAATCCCATTGCAATGGCCGCAGGATTGGTCACTCTAAGTTTAATCCAACAACAAAAAGATTTTTATGATATCTTAGAGAAACAAACAAGTTATCTATTAAATAACATGCAAAAATTGGCTGATCAATATCATATTGATTTATTTACACAGCATGCTGGAAGTTTATTCGGGTTTTTCTTTACTGATCAGAAAAGCATTCAGAATTTATCTGATGTCCAAAAATGCAGTGTAGAGAAATTCAAGCTGTTTTTTCATGCGATGTTGGAAGAGGGTGTTTATTTTGCTCCTTCAGCGTTTGAGGCCGGATTTATATCTATTATGCATCAGGAAAAAGAAATTGATCAGACTTTAAATGCAGTAGAGAAAGTCTTTAAGAAAATGCAAAATTAATGTCAATGTGCATGTTGTTTGCGCGAGATTTTGTGTTTGGTTTTGCGATGATGCGATTTCTTCCTGAGAGGGGGCTCATCATCAGAGAAAATGATAATAGCCGCGAAAATGGGGATCATTGTCAATAATGCCATGCCAAAATAAAAAATGATATTGTTTATCATGATTTTCTCCTGTAAAGCCCTAAAAGAGTTGTTAATAAACCAATTGATACCAACCACACAGATGACAGTATCATCATTCTTGTCAACCCGGTTACATGTGTTACAAGCATACCAGCCGTACCTGCTGTAATCAAGTTAATCCCTAATTTTCTTAAATCTTCTTTGAGATGTTCAATATCAAAAATATGTTTTATCTGTTTTATTAGCATTGCGATCTTTCCTTATATTAAAAAACAAAAATATGTTAAATTATTCACCAATGGAATTTTGGGAGGATGTGCCTGATGTGTCAAGTAAAGCAAAAAATTTTTCTGAGTCTTGCCGCAGTTTTTTTATGCTTTTCAGCCTGGGCAACACCAACTGTTAATGCCCCTTCTGTTTTTGCTGGCGATAATCTGGGAAAAGTCGAAAATAATGCCAGGGGAACGCCTATACCTTCGATGTCTTCATCAACTATCTCTTCTTCAGGCAAAGTTCAGCAAGCGGTTGTTTTAAATCCTGTGCCCCCGGTATTAAACGTCCATGGTTATGTGCTGGAAGATGTTTACTCTGGAAAAGTGCTGGCTTCTCAGAATCCTGATCAACGTATGGCGCCGGCCAGTCTCACCAAACTCATGACGCTGTATTTGACTTTCGAGGCTCTCCAGGCGGGTCGTATACATATGACTGATATGGTGCCCATCAGTCAGAATGCCTGGAAAACAGGCGGTTCGCGTATGTTTGTGAAAGTGGGTGACCGTGTTCCTCTCAGTGATTTAATCGATGGTGTGATTGTTGATTCCGGAAATGACGCCTGTGTGGCGTTGGCAGAATATATTGGCGGTACAGAAGCAAATTTTGTAAACCTGATGAATGTGCAGGCTGCTTTAATGGGCATGAAAAATACGCATTACATGGATTGCACGGGGTTACCTGATCCTGAACACTATACAACGCCGCATGATATGACCATTCTATCCCGAGATATCATCCTTAATTTTCCGCAATATTATCCCTTGTTTGCTCAAAAGACTTTTACGTATAACAAAATTACGCAGCCTAACCGCAACCGTTTATTGTGGCGTGATGCTGCTGTTGATGGTTTAAAAACGGGTCATACAGACGAAGCGGGTTATTGCCTGATTGCTTCAGCCAGGTATGGTGACATGCGGTTGTTATCTGTTCTGATGGGTGCGCCGACAGATGAAACCCGCGCACAATATACTGAAAATTTATTAAATTACGGTTTTCATTTTTATGAGACCCATAAGTTATACAAGCAAAATCAAATTATTGAACAAGTGCCAGTTTATCTGGGTAAAACAAATCGATTGCCTATAGGTGTTGCGCATGATTTTTATCTGACAACTATTTCAGACCAATATCCAACTGTGGATATTGAAATGCAGATGCAGTCTCCACTCAAAGCGCCAATTAAACAGGGCCAAAAAATAGGGACAGTGACAGCAAAACTCAAAGGCATAGAGATTAACAGTGCTGATTTAATTGCGCTCGAAAATATTTCGAAAGGCAATCTTTTTTCGAGAACGTGGGATTATATCAGATTGGCAATGAGCAAAAAGTCCAATTAAATGTAACTATTCACACGGTGTTCACAACTACAGAACAATACCTGAGCATTTTCCCCGCTCCGGCGTCATTGCGAACCTTCACGTAGTGAAGGTGAAGCAATCCAGAGCAAGATTGAATTGAAATGTTATCTCAATGATCAATAAAACTCTGGATTGCTTCGGGCTTTGCCCTCGCAATGACGCCGGGGTGGAGGATGTGTGTTGCATGTTGCTGGATATGTGGTAATTTGGCGTGAATAGTTACAATTAAAGAACTGTATTAAGCAATTTTTAATTTTTCAATCAGCATTATAAAGTTTTCCTGAAGAGGAATATATTGAGAAAAACCTTTGTTAATCGCTGATTCTATAAGTTCATTTTTTGTTGCGCAATTAAATTTATCTTTTAAGATAGTAATATAATATTCAACGGTTCTAAAAGAAATTCCCATCAGTCTGGCAATTGATTTGGCTGATTTTCCTCTGATAAGATAAAATAAAACTTCTTCTTGTCTTCTGGGAAGTACTATGGTGTTTGTATTTGATTTTTTTCCTAAGTAGAACGGTTGGTATTGTCCCAGAAAAGGGGAGTTTTTTTGCAAAGCTTGAATAAGTGAATAAACTGTCGGGTCAATAATTTCAATAGAATGACTGAGCACACCGCAAACCAGTCCGTTCGAATCTAATTTTTGAGTTTTTGTTTGCAAAAATAATATATTTCCTCGTTTTATTTTAACGGGTGAAATGACAGTATAAATATTTCCCTTGATGGTATCTAATTCGTGTCCACGATAAAGATTTGCGCCTTCTTCCCAGGGTAAGTCATAATCAGTGCATCCTAAAATTTTATCAGCAGATCGTACAGAGGCATATTCTAAATAAGCTTTATTGCATTTGGTGATCACTGAATTGCAGTCTTTTTCTGCAATCATGCCTGTAAGCTTTATAATAGGATCCATTGCTTTACTCCTAAATCAGGGGATAAGCAAATACCGTATTTAATACAGTACCACAAAGAATAATTACTGTGGGATTATAGCAGAATCGCCAATTTTTTGGTAATTCTATCGAGGTATCCCTATGTTGAATAAAGAATGTGTCAGCGTAAATCTGCATGATGCCAATGGAAATTATTTAATTCATATTGCTGCTTTGGTTAATTGTCCCGAACTGATGAAATTATTGTTGGATTATGGTGCTAATCCAAATGTCAGAAATAAAGCTGGGGAAACCCCTTTGATGCTGGCGGTAAAAAATGGTCATTCAGCGTTGTTGGATTTATTGTTTAATCATAGCGCTGAAGCTGATATTAACGATGTTTTTGTCATGACTTCTTATTTATTACAGAACGATAAGCATTAAATCTCTATCATTTCAAAATCAAATTTAGAGGCGCCGCACTCGGGGCAGCACCAGTTGGGTGAAATGCTGTCCCACAGTGTGCCAGGCGAAATACCTTCTTCCGGCCATCCTTTGGCTTCGTCATAAATCACACCGCAGAGTAAACACATATATCTTTTCATCACAAATTACCTTAATAAAACTTGTCTTAAGCCTTGTAGAATCAAATCTGGCATAATCGCAGTGAATATTTTTTCAGATTCGAAAATATGGCTAAATCCCCCTGTGCCAATAATAACGGGAGTTTCATCTGAAAAATATTCTGCTGTTATACGATGAATCATTTCCCGCATCACGCCCAGCTGCCCAAAGTATAACCCAGATTGAATACTTTCGGTGGAGTTTTTACCAATGACGCTTCGAGGCTTCATGATTTCGACGGCCATAAGTTTTGCTGTATTCATATGCAGTGCATCCATAGATAACTTCATGCCAGGTAAGATAGCAACGCCGAGATGTTCACGATGCCTGGTGACAGCACAAAAAGTAGTTGCTGTGCCCATGCTGATGACAATAATGTTTTTGTGCGGAAATTCTGCAATAGCAGCAATGGCATTGGCAATTAAATCAGCACCCAGTTCCTCTGGATTATAAATTTTAATTTTTAACTCTTCGTTAATATTATTGGCATTAATAAAAAAAGGATCGATATTAAAATATTTTATACAACCTGCCCGAAGAGAATAATCCATCGACGGAACAACTGAAGAAATCGCAATTTTTCTAATAGGTTTATCTGAGAGGTGATTTTCTTTTAAGACGGTTTTGAGAAAAACACCTAATTGATCAGAAGTATGATTGGGCATGGTTGCATGGCGAAAACTGAGTTTAAGTTGTGTGTGATCAAAAACGCCGCCGAAAATATGAGAATTTCCGACATCAAGACAAAGCATCATTGTTTATTTTCTCCCATTAAATCAAGAAAAGCTTTATAAGTATTTTCCATGAGCATCGCGACGGTCATGGGTCCCACACCGCCAGGTACGGGGGTGATATAACTGGCTCTTTCTCTCGCACTGTCGAAATCGAGATCGCCGCAAAGTGTATTATTGTCCAGACGGTGAATACCCGCGTCTATGACAATAGCACCTTTTTTTATCCATAGGCTATCTATAATACTCCGTTTGCCCATTGCAGAGATGAATATATCAGCTTGTTGTACATGGTTTTTAATATTAGTGGTCCTGGAGTGACAAACTGTCACAGTCGCGCCTTTCAATAATAATTCCAATGCCATAGGACGACCAACAAGATTTGATGCGCCGGCTATAACAACATCCAGGCCTGTTAGAGATATATTATAATATTCTAATAATTTAATAATGCCATAGGGCGTGCAGGGCCTTAACAGCGGATTGCCTTGTGCCAGTTTGCCGAAGTTATACGGATGAAAACCGTCAACATCTTTTTTGGGATCAATTTGTTCAATAATTTTTTGTTTTTCAATATGAGCGGGTAAGGGCATTTGAACTAATATGCCGTCAGTATGGATATTGTGATTTAATGTAGAGATTAAATTTAATATTTGTTCTTCTGTTGTATTATCAGAAAGCGCATATTTTTTTGAAATTATCCCTATTTTTTCGCAGGCCTTTTGTTTATGGCGAATATAGATTTCTGATGCAGGATGATTGCCCGCGAGAATAACAGCAAGCTGCGGTGCCCGATGGCCGGCTGCAATATGTGCGGCGATTTTAGTTCGAAGTTTTTCTTCAATTTCTATGGAGAGTGATTTTCCTGATAGAATCTGTGCAGTCATGAAATAAAAATATCATTAAAGTGCTGGTTGGCTTCGCGAAGACCGATCTGTAGCATCAGGAATACACCTCTTCAATGTTGGTTTAATTTAATTGTAGTACGTTCTAGTTACCGGGGCAATGCAATGCGCAAATGGCTTATTCGACTTTTGTTGTTTATCATTATTTTTGATGTGATTTTTTTTGCTGTGGGCGGTTATATTTATTATAAAAGCCGATCTCCGATGGAAGGTAAGCTGGCGTTGAAGGGATTACAGGGAAAAGTGACTATTGTCCGGGATCAGTATGGAATTCCCCATATCACAGCCGAAAAAAGCGATCTCGATGCTTATTTTGCATTGGGTTATGTGCATGCGCAGGATAGATTTTGGCAAATGGAATTCAATCGGCGTGTCGCACAGGGGACATTGAGTGAAGTATTGGGAGACCGCACGGTAAAAGCGGATGAATATTTGCGCACCTGGGGTTTTTATCAGGCAGCAGAAAAGTCCTGGCCGGCATTATCACCCGAAACACAAAAAATCCTCCAAAGTTATACTGACGGTGTCAATGCTTATATTGCGCAAAAACATTTTCCCCTGGAATTTACGATATTAAGATATCAACCCAGGCCCTGGACAGTGATTGATAGTTTATCCTGGCAAAAAGTGTTCGCATGGGATTTACAAAACGTCTGGAAAGCCAAAGTCAAAGATTATCTGGTCGACAAAAAATTGGGTAAAAACCAAATTCCTGTTTTATTTCCGCCATATCCTAAAAATTCTCCTGTTGTTTTAAGTGATCAGGATTTACAGCAAAGCGGGTTGCTGAGTAATACCAGGAATATTGAAAGTTTTGCCAATGCACCCGATAAAGGCTCAAATGCCTGGGTGGTATCGGGTAAGTTGACAGAAACAGGCAAGCCCCTGATGGCCAACGATCCGCATCTGGAATTACAAGCGCCGTCTCTCTGGTATCTTGCAGAATTAAAAGGCCCGCATCTGCATGTGACAGGTGCCACTATGCCAGGTTTACCTGTAGTGGCAATTGGACATAATGATCATATTGCCTGGGGTGCGGCCAATGTTAATCCAGACGTTCAGGATTTATATATTTTATCGCCCACTGCAAAAGTGAATGTTTCACATGAAATTATTAAAGTTCGTAATAAACCTGATATTGATTTTTCAGTGTTGACCAGTGATGTCGGTCCTGTGATTAGCGGCGTCACAGAGGCAGGTGTGATCAGTCCCTATGTTGCGCTCAAATGGACGGCGCTTGCGCCCAATGACACGACTATACAAAGCATGGTTAAAATTAATTATGCTAAAAATTGGCCTGAGTTTGTTGATGCGCTGAAAGATTTTGTCACGCCGTCGCAAAATTTTGTCTATGCAGATACTGCAGGTAATATTGGCTATTATTTACCAGGCAGAATACCCGTGAGAAATTGGGATTCCAGTCTGCCTGTACCCGATGATCAGGCGCATCAATGGAATGGCACTATTCCGTTTGAAAAACTACCCCATGTCTTTAATCCCTCAGAAGGTTACATTGTTACTGCCAATAATAAAGTGACCAGTGATCGATATCCTTATGCGATTAATTTCCGATGGAGTGTGCCGCCTTATAGAGCAGAGCGTATAAATGCTTTACTCAAAGCAGAGATATCAAGAAATAAATTATTAAATATTCTGGACTTTAAGACCATTCAAGCTGATACTTTATCATTATTATGGCAGTCACTCGCACCTCAATTATTAAATACAAAGCCTATAGATAATAACAGCCGGATAGGATTGGAATATTTGAAAAACTGGAATGGAGAGGGAGATTTGGACAGTATCGGTCAGACTATTTTTGCTTATTGGTATAGTCAGCTTGAAGGCTTGACGCCAGAGTTTCTTTTAAAATTAATGGATTATCCGGAGCCTTTGTATATCCAACAGCAGATCAAAAATAATCCTGATTTTTTGAGTCAAAGTTTGAAAATAGCAATGGAAAAATTAATCCATGACAAAGGCAAAGCTCCCAAAAATTGGCAATGGGGAAAAATTCACCATGCTGTTTTTAATGAAAGTGGAATTGGTGGTGTTCCCGGTTTGGGATTACTCTGGGATAGAAATATTTCAACTCCTGGGAGTTTATATACTGTCAATGCAGGAACGTATAATATGGCTGATTTCCAGCAAAAAGACGGTCCGGGATACAGACAGATTATAGATTTGAATAATTTAGATAATAGTTTATTTATACAATCCCTGGGTCAATCCAATGATCCAATATCTTCACATTATGAGGATATGATGAAAAAATGGCGAGATGGAAAATATTTACCCATGAGCGGTGATAAAAAATCATGGGGTAAAACAGAAGTGTTGGAGTTAATGCCCCAACACTAAATGTGTTAAATTGAAAGGAGAAAACGATGGAAGAGGAAAATAACGGAAATGAGAGAAATGAAAAAAAGCGAAAAGCTGAGAATGATTTGAATTCTAATCCTCCAAAGTTGATGAGATTTGATGATTCCCAGGAAGGTTTTAACGCTGCTGTCAGAGTAAATAATCATAGAGAAGTTGAGCGATTGTTGTTGCATAATCCAAATATTAATCCTGCGGATGATCACAGTTTTGCGATGAGATATGCAGCAGAACATGGATTTGTTGAAATCATAAAATTATTATTGGTTGACAAGCGAGCGGATCCTGCGCTGGATGGAAAAGATGATATTGATTTCATTTGTCCTATTACGTTGGCAGTTACGAATGGGCATTATGATATTGTTAAGTTATTGCTGGGTGAGCCGCGCATTGATCCCACATTTGAAAATGCACCAAAAGAACATGACATCCAACCTCTTCTTGAGCTTTCATTGGATTATAGGCATGAAGACATTTCACTTTTACTGTTATCTGATGAACGTATTGAGATTTCAGAAACTGACCTTTTTCTTCATCAGGCCATTCGAAATGGCTATTTTAAATTGGTTAAATGTTTATTATCGCATGATGATTCGGCGGAACTGATCCCTGATCAGAATGATTTTCTTGATAAAGATAAAAACGATTTGATAGACAGTGATGATGAACTATGGGATTTTACTTTGAAAATTGCAGTTGAATCTGAAACGGGTGAATTTAAAATAACAAGGCTGCTTCTCGAAGATGGCCGCTTTAATCCCGCGGTTAATGACAATTATGTTATTAAATGTGCATGTAAAATGGGTAAGTATGAAGCAGTGAAAATATTATTGGGTGATCCTCGCATCAGTTTGAAAAATGACAAATATTCAGATGATTCACTTTCTACAATTGAGGCTGCCTGTCTTTCGGATAATCCCGATATTGTTAAGTTGGTATTGTCGCATAAAACGATTGATTTTGAGCAGGCGATAAATTTTGCGCTTCCCTATGCAGCGAAAAATTGTACTATGGAAGTGTTGGAGTGTCTTTTATCTTTTAACGACAAGAGCGCTAATAAAAAAGATTTACAAAAAAAATGTTTTGACATCTTATCATGCAGAAAATTTCAGAATGGCTATTTTGCCAGATATTATATCTCTTGTCAGCCTATAGAATCTAAAGAAATTCCTTCTCGGGATATTGAAGGACTGGCGTTAAAAAATATAGTGCTATTTTGTCATTTGGGGTCTGTATCGGATTGTAGTATATGGGCATATGTAAAACATAATCATAACTCGAAATGTGATGAAAAAGATAATTTAACTCAATTCTTCTTGGAGCGAGCTGGGCCAGCGGCTAATAAAAATAATGTTGATGTTTTAATTGAGCTTCGTCAAATGTTTGAATTAGAAGATAAAAGAAAGGAATGGAAAGATGAGTTTAAGAAACTATTTTTGTCAAACAGCAATTATATGAAGGATCAGGAAAAGAAAGCCGCTTCGATATACAAATCATTATTTTCAACAAGATATCCCAATTGCACTTTTTTTTGGCAGGCATCCAGTGATAAATCCAGAGCATTTAATGAAACTCAAAACCCGCTTCCTCAATTGTTAATGGGAAATATGGATATTGTCAAACTGATTTTGCAAATGTGGATTAAGCTGATTCAACGAGACATCGACGATGTTGCCAGTAAAAAAATGTCAAAACAAAATGATATGGTGCTAGTGATATGGTGCTAGACTGACCTCATCCTGTAAAAACCATTTGGATGTTGTTTTAAAATATTGATAAGTTCTTTTAAGAGCGGCGAGAGTGTTTTCTCTAATTCCCACGGCGGATTGATAATAATCATTCCAGAGCCGTTAAGACGTATAGCCACATCATCTGGCCAGGGGCAGAATTCTGTGATGAGAATTTCGCAATGATTGAATTGTTTTTTTAAGTCATGATAAAAACGCTGTATGAATAAGCGGGATTTGATAGGGTACCAGAGTGCATATATTCCTGTTGAGAATTTTTTTATAGCATCCTGGAGTAATGGGATTAATTTGTCGAATTCATTTTTTTCTTCATACGGCGGATCGATGAATACCAATCCCCGTTTGATTTTTGGGGGCAATAAAGCGCTTAGTGAAATATAAGCATCGTTATGATGAAGATGGGCCTGTTTTTGGTGATGAAATAAATATTTTAAATCCTGATAAGATTGATCTGATTTTTCAATTAAGATCATTTCATCCTGTGGGCGCAATAATTTTTGAGCAATCCTGGGAGAGCCTGGAAAGTGATGAAGATCCTGAGCATATTCAATATATTGTTTGAGTAAATTATTTTTTGCAGAATATTTTTGAAGTTGCCCGATGCCGTCCTGCCATTCCTGATTCTGGCTTCGCAGCAAATCATATTCCCCGTTACCCGCATGAGAGTCAATATAACAAAACGGCTTTTCTTTCTGCTTAAGGCAATTTAACAGCGCAATGATGGTAAGATGTTTAAAAACATCAGCACTGCTGCCTGCATGATAAATATGTTGGTAGTTCATGAATAAAATAGTATCAGTTTTTACTGAAATATAGCTATAATTTAATGTATAAAAAATTCTTAAATTTGATGATTAAGCAGAGAGTCGCATGGAACACAACCAGATATTATTTGATTTATTTTTGATTTTTACGGGTGCAGCAGTCGTTTCAACGATTGTGCTGTTCACACGCCAGTCGTTGCTGGTTGCTTATATATTCCTGGGCATTTTATTAGGGCCGTGGGGATTGAAGTTACTTCCCAATGCTGAAATGGCCAGAGAAGTGGGTGATGTGGGTATTATCCTGCTCTTGTTTTTGTTAGGGCTTGAGCTGGATCCTCGTGATTTGTGGCACATGCTTCGCAAGATAAGCTGGATCGCTTTTGTCAGTTCCCTTGTGTTTCTCGCTGTGGGTGTCATGGTTTCAATGGCTTTTGGTTTTTCCAGAGAAGAAGCGCTTGTCATCGGATCTGCGATGATGTTTTCCAGTACGATTATTGGCTTGAAATTATTACCCAGCACAACATTACATCACCAGCGTATCGGTGAAGTTATGATCAGCGTACTGCTTTTACAGGATTTGATTGCAATTGTCGTGATGTTATTTCTCCATGGCATGAGCACACCTTCACCGTATTGGCAGGATTTGGGTTTCGCCTTAATTACATTGCCAGCATTGTTACTGATTGGTTTTGTGGGTGAGCGTTATTTATTGCGGCCTTTATTGAGCCGCTTTGATCGTGTACAAGAATATGTGTTTCTCGTCGCGATTGCCTGGTGTCTGGGTATGGCCAAACTGGCATCACTTTTTGGATTATCAGATGAAGTGGGTGCATTTATCGCAGGCGTTGCAATTGCAGAAGGCCCTATAGCGCATTATATGGCAGATGCACTCAAGCCAATACGAGATTTTTGTCTGGTGTTGTTTTTCTTTACGATCGGCGCACGGTTTAATCTGATGGCTGTGCCTGAAATCATTATTCCTGCATTAATATTGTCTGTTTTAATGCTGTTACTTAAGCCATGGCTCTTTTCTTTTCTGTTGAAAAAATCGGGTGAAAGTCCTTTGGTCGCAGCAGAAGCGGGTGCAAGGCTAGGGCAGGGCAGTGAATTTTCTCTGTTATTGGGCGGTATGGCCTATATGCTGATGCCTTCAATGATGAGCGCCAAAGCCAATTACCTTATTCAGGCAACAACAATTATCACTTTTATCATTTCCTGCTATTGGGTGGTGTTGCGCTACCCTACGCCGATGGCTGTGAATAAAAAATTACAGCGCGATTGATTGATGAAAATAGATATTCAAACTGGTTTATTGGATATTGCGGAATTTATTGCTTCACCCAACTTTAATTATCGTCCTGAACATGGTGTTGTCGATATGATTGTCATTCATGGAATCAGCCTTCCGCCGGGCCGGTTTGGGGGAGACGATGTCATTAAATTATTTACAAATCAATTGGATTCTATGAGAGATCTCAACGTTTCGGCGCATCTTTGGATTCGCCGGGATGGGAAAGTGATTCAATTTGTGCCCTTTCATCTGCGTGCCTGGCATGCTGGTGTTTCTTCATTTCAGGGGCGTGAAAATTGTAATGATTTTTCTGTGGGGATAGAACTTGAAGGAACGGATATTGTAGCGTATACGGAGATTCAATATCAGAAACTACGTGATATTATCAGCATATTAAAAATAACATATCCAGCTATTACTGACAATAGAATTACTGGCCATGCTGATATCGCATCAGGCCGCAAAACTGATCCGGGTCCGTCTTTTTGTTGGGATTTTTTATCATGACTTTATTAGCCTCTATTTTTATTGTCTATATGCTTGTTCGCATGACCAATATTGGCGAAATTTTTCATCGTATACATGGCTTTGAGCGTTACTATCAATGGTCAATGCAGTATATTGAAAAATGGGTGAAGCATGTCGAAATTCGCCGGATGATTATCATTATTGTACCCCTATTGGTGTTTTCCTGGTTTTTCCATTATTTATTACACTATCGTGTTATCTATTTTATTCTCAGCATATTGGTATTAATATACGGCTGGACTTATCAGGAAAGAGAAACCATCATTCCTTCTTCACCACGCGATTATTCCCGCTTTGTATTTTCGCGTGCGCTTTCTCAGAGTTTTACAGTAGTTTTTTGGTTTGTATTATTGGGCCCCTGGGGTGTATTGCTCTATGATTTCATTCGAAGAGCCAATATGGTTTCAGCAAAGCAGCTATTAGAATGGCCGGCAGCCAGAATATTAGGATTAGGATATGCATTGGCCGGACATTTTCCGCCAACCTTTTCTTATTGGAGTATAAATCTATTTAAAAATTTTCAGTATAATCAAGCTTTTTTGGAAGAATGCGGTTTGTACGCACTAAATGCAGGGATAACAGACTCCAGCACGGCTGAATCCAAAGAATCTGAAGAAGCCAGGGCATTAGTCAAACGCGCAGAATTTATGTTATTAATTATTTTAATCATATTAGTCATGGGCGGTTTGTTGTATTGATTAAGGGGAATTAATATGCCAGCGCGTCTGTTAAAAATCATCTGCTGTTGTATGGTATTGCCAGGGTTTAGCATAAACACTGCTTATGCTCAGAATATATCTGTAAAACAAATAGATCATACTGTTAAAGTTGTCATTCCTGACACGCAACATTGAAAAAAACGCTAAAATTTCAATCGGGAATCCAGTACATACATAAGATAAGTAATTCTGCGTTTATCTTCACATTCAAACTTGCTCTGGATCCCTGCTGGAAATCTTAATATTCTTTTGATTCTTGAGCGGCAGGGATGACAACGTTCAAAAACATCATGAATTTTGCATGATCCGCTTCTTTATCTTTACGAATAGCTTACTTCCAACATCAATATTTTTTTAAGATCACTGGGCAATAAATTAATACACGTTTGTAGGCAATGATGTATATCCAGCGAAAGATTTTTTGTGAGAAACTGGTCTATCAATTCATGCGGCGTATTTGCGATGAGCTGTTCAACAGCTTGTGCGGCTAAATTTTTATCAGCATTGTTTTTTAAAATATAAATAAAAAGTAAAGTTATTTCTAATAAAGGCAAAATTAATAATCCGGGAATATTTTTTTCTAATAATAATCTTATTGTATATAAAATATCAATAACAGCATATCGTATTGAAAATCCTGTCTGCCAGTTATGTGTTGATAAGCTGTGTCTCAGTGCAACGTCCCATTGTTTTGTGCCGCCTGCGCCGCTGTTGAGAAAGTCAAAAAATTCTATTTGATTTTGTTGTTCTTGATTTAAATTAATATTTTTAATATCAGTTATATTTTTATATAATGCAGAAGCTAAAGAAATGCCCAATAATCCATGAAATACCATAACATGCCCGATTAATTTTACAGCTGCGGCATAGCTAATGTCTGAATTAAAATATTTTGGGACGCCAATTTTCTCTAACATGTTTTTTGTTTTTTCATAAAGCTTTATATCACCGCTGCAAAGTATCAGCATCCTGGCTGTTTCTGCGCCTTTGGCGCCGCCGGTGAGAGGATAATTGGCATAGTCGATATTGTGTCTATGGCAATATTCATAAGTTGCTTTGACAAAATCACAACTGACTGTGGATAGATGCAAAATAAAATAATTGTGATCAGATGTATTTTGTTTTAATAAAGAAATCAATTGGATGAATATTTCATAGTCATCACCATTTTTGCCGGCGCATACGACAATGCCATCAAAATCACCATCGCCTATGAGATCTCGAAAATGAGAAACAAGTTGAGCGCCATGTTCTGTCCAGTCATGTCTGCGTTGTTTTTTAATATCATTCATACCCCCTCTATCTAATATGCGAATATATTTGGCAGTAGAATGATCTTGAAGATGTTTCGCGGAAGGGCTTAACATAGTGCCTAATCCGCCAATACCAACTAATTTTAAAGTCATCAATTATGCTCCTGGATGGGCTTATTTTGCTTTTGTTCTTTCTATAATAGCAAGAATCGCTTTTTTGGTTTGATCTGAATTTTCAGGCGGGGTTGCATAAGCTTCTTTGGTGATTTCCATCTTTTGATCGGTAATGCCATGTTTTGCTAATCTCTCACGGCGTGTACGGCGGCGCTGCCTGGAACGTTCCGGGTTATATAAAGGCTTTTCGATTTCAATCATAGAAATACAATCTACAGGACAGGGATCAACACACAAACCACAACCCGTGCATTCTGTTTTCAATATAGTATGTAATTGTTTATTCGCGCCGATGATGGCGTCAAAAGGGCAGGCCTGTATACATTTGGTGCAGCCAATACATTCAGATTCATTAATCAGCGCTAATTTATAAATCATTGAAAATAAAGTTTAAAAATAATAGCGGCATTAGAAGCACAAAATGCGAGAATAAATCCCAGCATCCAGTAAAGCAGATTAAATTTGCCTTCGAATTCTTTGTGTAATAAATCGATTTTTTGATCAAGCTCCATTGATTTGGTATCAATTTTCTTATCAAGATTTGAAATGTCTTTTTTTAGTTCATGTTTTACATTCCAAATGTCTTCTTTTGTTGCGAGGTGGGCAGAAATTGTTTTGTCCAGTTTTTCCTCAATGTGTTGATTCTGCTCTTCAAAAGCTTTTTTTTGGATTTCTGCAAACTTATCGGCTTGCTCTCTGGGCATACCCGCATCCGTTAATTGATGAGAAAATGTCAGTGCATCAAAAGAAATCGCAATCATTTTAAGTCCCCGTTATTATCAAACCATGAATCAGATTAAGTTTCAAATTTCAGTATAGCATAAGATTATTTCACCCGCATCCCTGGCTGTGCGCCTTCATGAGGTTCTAATATCCATAAATCTTTTCCGCCGGGCCCTGCGGCCAATATCATGCCTTCTGATATTCCAAACCGCATTTTGCGTGGCGCAAGATTAGCAGCCATAACAGTATATTTGCCGATTAAATCCTCTGGCGAGTAAGCCGATTTTATGCCTGCAAAAATCTGACGGGTTTCTGAGCCGATATCTAAGATTAGCTTTAATAATTTCTCGGCACCTTCAACATGTTCTGCGCTGACAATCTTAGCAATACGCAAATCTATTTTTGCAAAATCATCATAGCTTATCATTGGAAATAGTGGTTCTATAATATTGGTGTGAGATGCTGATGTCGTTGATGTTTCAGTCGTTGTCGTCATGGGAGTGCTCTCTGTTTTTGCAGTCTGTCTTAAAGCCTCAAGCTGTTCTTTGGTGATGCGTTGTAACATGGGTTCAAATTTACCCATGGGATGATTGACGAGAGGTTTATCGCGTTCTGCCCAAACCAGCGGTGGAATATTAAATAGTTTTTCAGTCATCTCAGCGGTTTTGGGTAAAATGGGTTTAAGATAAGTCATGATTAATAAAAATAAATTTAAACCCGCGCTACAAATTTCCTGCACAAAAGCTTCGTTTTCTGCCTCTTTGATTAATGCCCAGGGTTTTTGCTCATCGATATATTGATTGGCGCGATCAGCAAGACCCATGATTTCGCGGACAGCATGCGAATATTGTCTGTTGTGATAATAGATTGCAATTTCATCACCTGATTTTACAAATTCTTCAAATAACTCTGGAATAATACAATTATCTGAAAGCCTGTCTTCAAAGTATTTATGAATAAACATGGCGCAGCGGCTGGCAATATTAATCACTTTACCAATCAGGTCTGAATTAATCCGCTGCATAAAATCATCGAGATTTAAATCAATGTCTTCCACACGATCTGTTAATTTAGCAGCAAAATAATATCTGAGATATTCTGGATTTAAGTGGTTAATATACTGACTAACCTGAATAAATGTCCCTCGTGACTTGGACATCTTCAATCCATCTACAGTCAGGAAGCCGTGTATAAAAACACCTGTGGGTGTTTTTATATTGGCGCCGATCAACATGGCAGGCCAAAAAAGGGTGTGAAAATACATCACGTCTTTGCCAATAAAATGATAAAGTTCGTTATCACTTTCCGGTTGCCAATAATTTGCAAAATCAATATTTTTTTTATTGCAAAAAGTTTTAAATATAGAAATATAGCCAATAGGTGCATCTAACCAGACATAAAAATATTTATCCCTATAGCCAGGTATAGGAAATCCAAAGTAGGGTGCGTCTCTCGTAATGTCCCAGGCATCCAAGCCAGTATCAAACCATTCTTGTATTTTATTAACGACTTCATCTTGTAATGTTTCTTGTTCTATCCAATGCTGGAGGTTTTCCGTAAAATGCGCCAAATCAAAAAAGCAATGTTCTGTGGTTTTGATCACAGGTTTTGTACCCGAAAGCGCAGACACAGGATCTTTTAATTCAGTTGGATGATAGGTTGTACCGCAAACTTCGCAGTTATCGCCATATTGGTCTTTGCTTTGACAGCGCGGACATGTGCCTTTGATGAATCGATCAGGCAGAAAAAGATTTGCTTCTGTGTCATAAAACTGCTCGATTTCTTTGTTGAATATGACATTTTTTTCTTTAAGCTTGCGAAAAATTATTTCAACAAAACGTTGATTTTCAGTCATGTGGGTTGAGCCGTATTCATCAAATTGAATTAAAAAATCCTTAAAATCTTTCTGATGTTGAATTTTGATATTTTCAATAAAAGCCTCGGGAGTCGTATTATTTTTTTGAGCCGCAAGCATAATTGCTGTACCATGGGCATCATCACCAGAGACAAAATAGCAGGTATTGCCCTGCATTTTCTGAAAACGCACCCAAATATCTGCCTGAACCGCTTCGACCATGTGTCCCAGATGTAAAGGACCATTGGCATAAGGCAGTGCAATCGTCACCAGCATTTTTTTGGCGTTGGGCATTGACTTTCTCCAGCTTTTATAACAGCTATTATAAAATAGAGATGATACCACATAGATAAATTTGTGGTATCTGTGACAATATGTGTTTATCAGAGCCGCGCGGGTTAGGGAACTGATATAACCTATTTTAATCTGTTTGCTTTTCAGAAAGTCTTGATTTATGAGCAGATGTTGTAGAGACAAGGCAATGCCTTGTCTCTACAGTTTTGAGGAATTAAGCAAAAAAATAGCTTACACCCAGTGTGACAAGGTCTGTATCAGGAGAAGGGTTTTCGTTATTAAACTGTCTGCGAAATGCAGATAAATGGCGGCATTGTATATTTTTTCATTTTATGAGACACTTATATTGCAGTCAATAATAGGAGAAATGTTATGATTGCCATATCTATTCGCTTGCCTGATGAAATCTTTCAACGACTTCAGCATTTAGTCAGCCTTACCGGACGCACTAAGACTTTTTATATGGTTGAGGCGATAAGAGACCACCTGGATGATCTCGAAGATATTTATCTTGCTGAGCAACGTTTAATTGACGTTCAGCAAGGCCGTAGTAAAACATACACATTAGAAGAAGTGGAGAAGCTGCTTGGTTTGGCTGATTAGGCTTGATGAAGCAGCCGAAGGATTTAGCAAAACTAGACAGGCAGATTGGAAACAGGCGGAATGTGTACCGATAAAGCAGCGCTGTCTCTGGTACAATCAGATAGGTTTTTAAAAATTTTATTTTATATATATTATTAAAGGGCAGCAAAGTACATGATAGACAAAATTCGAAACATCGCCATTATCGCTCACGTTGATCACGGCAAAACAACTCTGGTAGATAAATTACTTCAACAGACAGGTGCCAATGATGTGCGCACAGAAAGAGTGATGGATTCCAATGAACTTGAACAAGAGCGCGGTATCACGATTCTTGCCAAGAATACAACCATCAACTGGAATGGATATCGTATCAATATCGTCGATACTCCGGGGCATGCAGATTTTGGCGGTGAAGTTGAACGAATTTTGTCCATGGTTGATTCGGTATTACTATTAGTTGATGCCGTCGATGGCCCCATGCCGCAAACGCGATTTGTGACACAAAAAGCCTTTGCGCGCGGTTTGCATCCTATTGTTGTGATTAACAAAATAGACCGCCCCAGCGCCAGACCTGACTGGGTCATGAATCAGATATTTGATTTATTCGACCGCCTAGGCGCAACTGAAAAGCAACTGGATTTCCCCGTAGTATATGCTTCTGCATTACAAGGCTATGCTGCACTGGATTATCACAATATCACATCTACTAATATGACGCCGCTTTTAGAAGCGATTATTAAACACGTCGCGCCGCCTCAGGTTGATCTCAAGGGTTCGTTTCAGATGCAAATCAGTTCGTTGGATTATTCCAGCTATGTTGGCGCTATTGGCATTGGCCGTATCAGTCGCGGCTCAGTAAAAACCAATACACCCGTGACTGTGATTGCGGCGGACGGCACAACGCGTCAGGGAAGAGTGCTGCAAATACTGGGTTATCTGGGACTTAGCCGAACAGAAATTCCTGAAGCATCCGCGGGAGATGTTGTCGCAATTACGGGTATTGAAAATCTACGTATATCTGATACGTTGTGTGATCCCCAAAAAGTGGAAGCTTTGCCTCCGTTGACTGTTGACGAACCGACAGTCAGCATGATTTTTCAAGTCAATAATTCGCCGTTTGCCGGAAAAGAAGGCAAATATGTCACCAGCCGTCAAATTCGTGAAAGATTGCACAAAGAGTTGATTCATAACGTTGCGCTTCGCGTGGATGACACTGAAGATCCGGATAAATTTTTTGTGTCAGGCCGCGGTGAGCTGCATTTATCAATATTAATTGAAACCATGCGCCGCGAAGGATTTGAATTAAGCCTGTCGCGTCCCAGAGTCATCATGAAAGAAGTTGAAGGCGAGATGTGTGAGCCGTATGAAAATCTGACGGTGGATGTTGAAGAATCGCATCAGGGAACTGTAATGGAAAAACTGGGTTCGCGCCGTGGAAAATTATTGGATATGGTGCCTGATGGAAAAGGGCGTGTGCGAATAGATTATATGATTCCAGCGCGTGGATTAATAGGTTTTCGCACAGAATTTATGACGGCGACATCGGGGACAGGGTTAATGCACCATGTGTTTGATCATTATGGTCCTGCTGCTAAAGGCGAAGTGTCCAGCCGCCAAAGCGGTGTGCTGATTTCCAATGCTATGGGTTCCGCAACGGCTTATGCGTTATTTAATTTACAGGATCGCGGACGGATGATTATTCCACCTCAGACAGAAGTCTATGAAGGCATGTTGATTGGTATTCACACTCGTCCAAATGACCTGGTCGTCAATGTTATTCGCGGCAAGCAGCTGACAAACGTTCGCGCTTCAGGCACTGACGAAGCTATTATATTAACGCCGTATATCCAATTTAGCCTGGAGCAGGCTTTGGAGTTTATCGAAGATGACGAATTAGCCGAAGTCACGCCTAAATCTATACGTCTTCGCAAGAAGTTTCTCAAAGAAAACGAGCGGAAAAGATCAGAGCGTTGATGATATTACCCATAGGCATAGAAGATTTTGAAGAGTTAATTAAAAAGAAATTAGACTTTGTTGATAAAACTTTATTCATCAAAGAAATTTTAGATGATAGAGGAACAAAAGTCGTTGTGATTATGCGGCCAAGGTGTTTTGGCAAAACCCTTAATCTTTCTATGCTGCATTATTTTTTGGCCGAACAAGTTTATGGACGATCTACAAAACATTTATTTGATCACTTAAATATTGCGCATCCTGGTGATGAGTATATGAAGCATCAGGGCAAATATCCTGTCGTTTTTATTACGCTTAAAGATATTAAAGACACAAATTATGCGGCTGCACTTAAAAAATTATCGCTGCTCATGAGCAGACTTTATCATTTGCATAAAAATCTACTTGATTCAACTAAATTAACGTCATCTCAAAAAAATAAATTTATCTCTATTATGGATGAAAGCGCAGATGAGTCTCTGCTTCAATCATCTTTATTGGAGTTAACCTATTATCTTTATCTTCATTATGGCATAAAGCCCTGGTTATTGATTGACGAATATGACACGCCCTTACAATCAGGATATATGAGCGGATATTACGAAGATATAATTGTTTTTATGCGCGGCATGTTTGGATCGGCTTTAAAAACTAATCCATATATAGAAAAAGCAGTCATCACAGGTATTTTATGCATAGTTAAAGAGAGTTTGTTTTCTGATGTGAATAACTTGGAAGTTTATTCTATATTGAAAAATGAATATAGCCAGTATTTTGGTTTTATAGAATCAGAAGTAGACGAATTATTAAATAAAGCTAATTTTTCTGAAAAAGCCAAAGAGATTAAAGAATGGTACAATGGATATCAAATCGGCAATACTGTTATTTATAATCCCTGGTCAATTGTCAACTGCCTTAAACAAAAAGGAGAACTTGTTCCCTATTGGGTAAACACGGGCGGTAATCAATTAATTAAAGAGTTACTTAAAAAATCATCAATAGAATTTAAAGCTGATTTTGAAGACTTAATACAAGGCAAATATGTAGAAAAATTAATTGATGAGAATATGGTATTCCAATATCTTAGCAATAATCCATCATCAGTATGGAGTTTGTTGTTAATGAGCGGATATTTAAAATCAACTGCTATACGGCAAACCAGTCAAGGCACATTTGCACAGCTGACGATTCCAAATAAAGAAGTTAAAAATTTATATAGACAAATTGTTGAACAATGGTTATCGAACGGCCATGGTATAGAATGGTATAATAGATTTATTGAAGCGCTTATTACAGGTAAAATAGAAGAATTTAAAAATTATCTTAACTCAGTGATTGAACAAATTGCGAGTTATCATGATTTTGCCAAAGAGCCCGAAATTTTTTATCAAGGATTAATGTTAGGGTTTACGGTCAGTTTGCATTTTACGGGCAGTCATGAAATCAAATCCAATCGTGAAAGCGGCTTAGGCAGATTTGATATTATGCTGATTCCCAAAGACACCGGCAAGCTGGGTATTATTATTGAACTTAAAGTGTGCGCGGAAAAAGAAAACAGATTAAAAATTGCTAAAAAAGCCGTCAAACAAATCGATCAACTAAAATATGCTGCGGAGTTTAAACAGCGCAGTATCAATCATATCATTAAAATTGGTATAGGCTTCTGTGGCAAGGCATTTGAGCTTTATGCAGTTGGAGAAGATCTATAGGGAGCCTTTTGTGCGTCCAATAGATTATATTTTACCCATACTGTAAAAATTAAAAATAAAGTATCACAAAAACTATCTGCAAAAAAACTGGCGTTTTTGAAAATCTGGACTATATTAATTATTAGGGACTGGATTGGAATCTGACATTAAAAGGTCAGATAAGGAGCACAGCCATGTTAATATTCAGGAAGTTTTTAGCGACAGCATTTTTATTGATGGGATTATCAGCAATATCGCTGCCTGCGCTTGCAGACAACGAAATTCCAACCCGCCATTTCGGTACCCCTCATTACTCAATGAGATATGATATGAGAGCGGACAGTGAAATGCCGACGCAAAATATCCGTCAGCGTGATAAAGCGGATTGCGCAGCAAGATATATGACAATATGCTGGGCACAGAAATTACCGCCGAAATCACATTAACCTTTTAAGCCCTTACAATTAGCCTTAAGTTTTTGTTGATTTGGCATTAAAATATACCCCAGGCGTCATTGCGACGCCGAGCGCTAGCGAGGCGGAAGCAATCCAGTAGAGACGCAAAATATTGCGTCTCTACTGGATTGCTTCGCTATGCTCACAATGACGCCGGGGTTGGGGTATATTTTAATGCCAAATCAACAAAAACTTAAGGCTAATTGTAAGTTTAAGCCGGCGCTGAATTTTTCCAGTGTTTCCCAATATAATTCGCCGGCTGAGGGAACAATATCATTATGCCCTGAGTTTTTGAGCCATAAATGATATTTGGGCGGGTTGGCTCTGGCATAAAGCTTTCGCCCATGCCAAAACGGAATAATCCAGTCTTTATTACCGTGAATAATTAACACAGGACAGTGAATTCGAGTAATTTTTTTAAAATTATTAAATCGATCAAACGGCAAGATGGGAAAAGTTGTTCCCACGCGCCAGGCACTCATAAACGGCGCTGATAAAATTAACCCTGCGACTGGCTCGCGAGCCGCTAAATCCAGTGCCATAGCGCAACCCAAAGAATGTCCCAATAAGATGATTTGATCTGGATGAAATAAGAGTGTTTTAGTCAGATATTCATAAGCTGCATTAACGTCCATATAAGCTGTTTTTTCAGAGGGTTTTCCAGTACTCGATCCATATCCATGATAATCATAAGCCAAGACCGCATAACCGTGTTGGTGTAGTTGATTGAAAAAAACGTGTGCAGTGCCCAAATCTTCTGCATTGCCATGGCTGGCCAAGATGACATATTTCGCATTTTCATTAGGTAAATACATTGCAGAAATGATTTCACCATCAACTGTTTTTAATTTTATCAAATCATCAGTATTATTGTATCGACGAGAAAATCGGGGCGGTTGGAAAATCAAATAATTCGAGAAGCTATAGAAAAGCACAACAAGAAGGATAATTATCAAAATAAAATAATATAGCATTTGTCTTGTTACCTCATTGTAGGAGCGCAGCAAGCAGCGCCCCTACCTGTTTGTTGAGTGTAATATATTCTTCAATATGTTGTCAGCGCCCTGGTTCAATAAATCTTCTGCGGCTTTTTGTCCTATTTTTTCCATGTCATTAATATTGCCAATCGCTTCGCTTTTCAGACAGATTTTGCTATCAACAGAATAAACACAACCTCTAAGATAAAGCTTTTCTTTTTTACTTTGATCAGTATCAATCACAGCATAACCTCCAATCGGCGCGTGACAGCTGCCGCCTAATGCTTTATTTAAAGCTCTTTCAGCTAATAAACATAATCGGGTTGGAGTATGATCCAAGCGGTGAAGTAATTTTTTAATTTCATGATCATTTTCCCGGCACTGTATGGCAATAATACCTTGTCCAATAGCGGGCAGGCTTTCCATGATGGAAAAATAAGACTGGATGCGGTCTGGTAATCCCAGCCGTTTTAATCCCGCAGCGGCTAATATTATTCCATCATATTGACCCGCATCTAATTTGGAAAGTCTGGTACTGACATTGCCTCTCAGTGTTTCAGTAATTAAATGGGGATAATGATATTTCACCATATTTTGCCGTCTTAAACTTGCCGTGCCTATTTTACTGTGCTCGGGCATATCAGAAAGATGTTGATATTTTAGACAGACTAATACATCACGTGGATCTTCGCGTTCAAGACAAGCTGATATTTCAAGATTTTGGGTGATTTGCACAGGCATGTCTTTCATGGAATGCACGGCAATATCGGCTCTATTGTCTAGTAGCGCTTCTTCGATTTCCTTGATAAACAAGCCTTTTCCGCCAATGGCTGCCAGCGGCTCAGCCAGTAATTGATCACCAGATGTGGATAGGGGCACCAAACTGATTGTTAAATCAGGAAAATGGCTTAATAAAGCCTGTTTGACGAGATTGGCCTGGCAAAGTGCCAGCTGACTTTTACGTGTTGCGATACGGAGTAATTGCATTTTCAGAAATCAATGAAGAAACTTAATGATTGAAACAATAATGGCGGTTTGAGCGAAGAGTAAACCAACAACCCAGATAATGAGTTCTGTTTTCAGTTTTGAAAGTTTATGCTCGAAATCTATTTTTAATAACTCTCCATCATACTTTGTAAATATGACAGGACTTAAGTTTTCATCAAAAACATCCTTCAAGGCTTCAGAGACAGCTTCTGCCTGTTGAGGTATAATGCCGGATGCTTCAAGTTTTTTAGCAAAAGCCAATGTATCAAATGTCATTGCATGCGCTGCCATTTCAATGTCCTTTTAAATTAAAATTAAATTAAAAAATAAGTTATCATTTTTATTATGCGATAGCCATATCTTTTGTGCAAGGAAACCATGCGAATTCCCCGTATTTATGATTCAAAAAACTTTTTAAATATCGATGATTTCATCCAGCTTGAGGATAACGCTGCAAGGCATGTCGGATTAGTGCTGCGCTTAGAGATTGGTGATAAAATTATTGTATTTAATAATACGGGATATGATTATCTGGCTGAAATCAGTGAAATTCAGAAAAAAAAGATATCACTGAAAATCATAGAAAAAATAAATATTACTACAGAATCTTGTTTATCTATACATTTGGGACAAGCTGTTTCACGCGGCGAAAAAATGGATTGGGTAATTCAGAAAGCTGTAGAATTAGGTGTCAAAGAAATAACACCTGTGATCACACAATATACACAAGCCAAAGCTTCTGAACAAAAACTTGAACATTGGAGAAAGATTATCATCAGTGCGTGTGAACAATGCGGGAGAAATATGATGCCCGTTTTACATGGGGCTGCAAATTTATCAGATTGGCTGAATAAAATTAAAATTTCTGAAAATAAAGTCAATTTAATATTTGAGCCTGAGGCTGTGATAAATCTGGGCAGCCTGGATTGCTTCACTTCGCAAAAAGACGCGAAGCTCGCAATGACGCTGCTGATAGGCCCTGAAGGAGGATTTAGTTCAGAAGAAATCACGCTTTCGCAGCAATATTGTTTCCAATCTGTTAAATTGGGTAATAGAATATTGCGTACTGAAACAGCAGCGATTGCTGCGATCAGTGCGCTTCAAACGCTGGCTGGAGATTTTCGTTGAGCAAATTTTTTTCAGTGGATCATGCGCATAAAACACTGCGCTGTCGCGGCGTGTGGACACTTAAAACATTAATGTCTTTAAAAAAGTCGCTGAGTTCGATCAATGTTTCTTCGGGTGTATCAAAGCTTGACGGCAAAACTATAGAGTCTATGGATTCTGCGGGCGCGTTGGTTCTAAGCCAATGGTTAAAATCATTTTCCCAGGAAACTTCACCGTTAGCGCTTGAAAACTTTAAAGAAGAACATCTTAAGCTGATTAAATTAGTCAGTCTGGATGAGAAATGGTCTGCTGTGCCGCTACATAAAAAACCCAGCATATTAACGCGTTTGGGCATGTTAACTGTTCATAATATTCTGGAATCTTATCAATTTCTTTCTTTTATCGGCGAAATTACACTGGCCGGTTTAAGATTATTCACGCGTTACAGGCGTATTCCCTGGCGATCGGTGATCAGCACAATTGAAGTCACAGGTGTCAACGCTTTACCTATTATTGGACTGTTGTCTTTTCTCATTGGCATTGTTTTAACGTATCAAATGGGATTACAGCTGCGTAATTACGGTGCCAATATTTATATTGTCGATTTTTTGGGCTTATCACTTCTTCGCGAATTTGCGCCCCTCATAACCGCTATTATTATTGCAGGACGGAGTGGTTCGGCGTTTACGGCACAATTAGGGACGATGAAAATCCGTGAAGAAATAGATGCGCTTCGCACGATGGGGATTTCGCCTATCGAGTTACTGATTATTCCCAAGGGAATAGGATTATTTTTCGTATTGCCCTTGTTGACAGTCTGGGCAAGTCTTTTTGGGCTATTGGGCGGCATGCTCATGTCAAAATTCATGCTGGATATTTCATACGCCGAATTTTTACATCGGTTTTATGAAGCAATACCTATCAGGGCTTATGCTGCAGGTATGATTAAGGCGCCAGTATTTGGATTAATTATTGCTGCTATTGGTTGTTATCAGGGAACCAAAGTGACAGGCAGTGCAACGAGTGTAGGAGAAAAAACAACCACGAGTGTTGTGCAGGCTATTTTCTTTATCATCGTCATGGACGCTGTTTTTTCTGTTATTTTCAAATGGCTTCATATCTGATGAATAACATATCTGAAACAGCGCAAGAAATTATTTCGGTAAAATCAGTATCGACTTTTTTGGGCGGCAACTGGATTCATCGAGATATTTCTTTTTCAGTCCGGAAGGGTGAAACGATTGCGATCATTGGCGGCAGCGGTTCGGGAAAAACGACATTGCTCAGAGAATTGCTGTGTTTGCTTAAGCCCCAATCGGGAGAAATCAAAATATTTGGACAAAATGTTGTCAACCTTAAAGGCAAAGCTTTGCGTGCGGTTCAAAAACGCAGCGGTGTTTTATTTCAGCAGAGTGCGCTGTTCAGTTCTCTGACGGTATTGGAAAATATTATTTTCCCCTTGCAGCAATTAACACGGTTAAATCCTGATACCATGATAGAAATTGCTTTGCTTAAAATTGCACTGGTTGGATTGACGCCGGATGCAGCACATAAATTTCCGGCTGAATTAAGCGGCGGCATGCAAAAGAGGGCAGCATTGGCAAGAGCATTGGCGTTGGACCCTGAGTTATTATTTTTAGATGAACCTGCCAGCGGACTTGATCCGGTCGGCAGTTCAAGTCAGGACCAATTATTATCAGACTTACAACAAGCATTGGGGTTAACAATTGTTATGGTCACCCATGATTTAAGCACGTTGGAAAGTATTGTTGACCGCATTATTTTTCTGGGTGAAAAAAAAGTATTAGCGATAGGGTCATTTCAAGAACTTAAAAATAATAAAAATCCTGAAATTCATGCTTATTTTCATCATAGTGATATCAAAGCAAAAGCAGCAGAGGAAAGTTGATGGAAAGTCGGGTTAATTATGCACTGGTTGGTTTTTTTGTATTGTTGCTGGGCGCTTTCGCTGTCATCATCCCTTTATGGTTATCCTCAGGGTTGAATCAGCAGCAGTATAAACCCTATCTTGTTTATATGAATGAAGCGGTAGATGGTCTTTCGACGAATGGTCTTGTGAGTTACAACGGTGTGAGTGTGGGTTATGTTAAAGATATTAGTCTTAATCCGAACAATCCTCAACAAGTTGAGTTATTGCTCAATATTAAAGAAGGAACGTCTATAACAACAAACACAACAGCAACTTTGCGTAGTCAGGGTATTACAGGCGTTGCCTATATTGGTCTAAGCGGAGGTACGTTAAAAGGCGCCAGACCATTGTTGCCAAAACCCGGCGCACGTTATTCGGTCATTAAAGCTTCGCCTTCTCTCATGGTGCGTCTGGATACAGCTTTGACGCAATTAATGACGAACATCAATAATTTAAGTCAGCAATTAAGTGTGACACTGAGTCCGGAAAATCAAAAATTATTGACGAATATTCTGATGAATACCAATAAATTTACGCAGAATTTTGCTGGACAAAGTGCTCAGCTGGATAATAGTATTCAATCATTAAATAAAGTGCTGCAAAATACCTCGCAGAGTACGCAAAATCTGCCCGTCATGGCGAATCAATTACAAAGAGTGCTGACAAATCTGCAAGTCATCAGTAGTGAAATTAAACAAAATCCCAGTGTTTTGGTGCGTGGAAAAGCGCCAGCAGTATTGGGACCAGGAGAAACGCGATGAACCTCATCCCGTCGTCATTGCGACGCCGAGCGCTAGCGAGGCGGAAGCAATCCAGAGCAAGATTGAACTGAAATGTTAGCTAAATTATCAATAAAACCCTGGATTGCTTCGGGCTTCGCCCTCGCAATGACGCTGGGGTAGGGGTTATATATGCAGTTATATCTTAGATGTAATTCGGAGAAATGATATGCGAAGCAAACTTAGATGTTATATCCAGTTTTTTTTGATATTACTTGGCGCGTCTATTCTTACAGGCTGTAGTTTGCTTTCGCCCGTTTTGCAGCCGCCCGTGAAGACTTATTTATTAAATGATCCTGTTGTGCAATCAACAACACTCGCAAAAAAATCAGGAAAAATATTATTGGTATCAGAGATTAGCTCTCCTTCATGGTTAGATACAAACCAAATGGCCTATCAGTCAGGTAACAATCAAGTCAGTTATTTTGCGTTGAATAAATGGGCAGCGCCGCCGGCTGATTTATTACAGCCTATTGTTGTTCATGCGCTTTCAAGTTCAGGTTTATATAAAGCAGTTGTGGCTGCGCCGTTTAATGGCAATTATGATCAGCGATTGGATATTCAATTATTGGAGATGCAGCAGGTATTTACACCCAGGTCCAGTTATTATCTCATGACAGTGCGGGCGCAATTGATTGGAAAATCCTCGCAAAAAATATTGGCTTTAAAGCGATTTGAGTTGAAAGTGCCTTCGGCTCAAAATAACCCCGAAAGCGGTGTCGCTGCAGCCAATCAGGCTGTCAAACAATGGATATCTGAATTGATTGGTTTTATTTCTCGTTGATTGAATATGATTCAAAAACAAACATTGGATAAGATTCCCGCCCAATATGTCAAAGGCGTGGGACCTCGGTTAGCGAAGCTATTAGAAAAATGCAATATTTATACTGTTCAGGATATTTTGTTTCATTTGCCTTATCGTTATCAGGACAGAACGCGCATTACAGCTATCAGAAATGCCAGACCTGAAGAATGGGTGGTTGTCGAAGGCGTTATCTCAGAAGTTCAAAATAACAGGCGTTTTATATGTAAATTAGCTGACCAAACCGGAGTAATTAACTTAATATTTTTTCATATCAGCCAGCAGCAAAAATTACATTTCAGATTGGATGCCCGAATCAGATGTTACGGCGAAGTGCGTTATAGTACTTATGGATTAACTTTAATACATCCAGAATATCAGATTATAGAAGAAAACCATGTTTTGCCTGTCGATAATACCCTCACGCCAATATATTCTTCCACAGAAGGCTTAAGTCAGCTTTTATTGAGAAAAATAAGCCAGGAAGCATTAAATTTGATGAATGCAGAGAATTTGCCAGATTTTTTAAGTGATATGAGAGGCGAGAGTGTCTCTTTACAAGCAGCTTTAACTTATATTCACCGTCCGCCGCCTGATGCCAATCTGGAATTATTGGTTCAGAAATGCCATCCAGCCCAAAAA